>OLRS01001354.1_pt1 | contig 24327 bp, 20 predicted proteins | sample 1673171 | NCBI WGS metagenome assembly OLRS01 (sample SAMEA3136762, study PRJEB25190) | human gut metagenome | biome: human gut; feature: human-associated habitat; material: faeces | place: Austria | collected 2013
TACCAGCTCCGTATCCAAGCAGATATCCAAGTCCATTATGAAGAAATACTGCCACGAAGATTACAACACCGGACTCAAAGAATTTGCTTCCCTGTGAAGATACTACACCGCCGACAACACATGCAAGTCCAAGTACTGCAATACCAGGCATAATTTTCTGAAGTTCTTTGAATGTTTTATTTTTTCCTAACAGATAGTTGAGTAAGAATCCTACTGCTACCGGGAAGATAACTGTTTCAATAATGGATACAAACATAGGTAATCCTTTGATTGAAATATGTGTACCACTTGCCAGCAGTGAAACCATAAGTGGTGTCATAACTGGTGAGAGCAGTGTTGAAACTGTTGTCATTCCTACGGAAAATGCTACGTCTCCTCCACACAGATAAGACATAATATTGGATGACACACCACCAGGACAACATCCGACAAGAATCAGTCCCAAAGCAATTCCATCCGGAAGATTCAATGCCTTTGTCAGTGCAAATGCAAGGAATGGCATAATCAGATACTGAGCGATTGCTCCGATGCAAATATCAAACGGTCTCTGCGCCAGAATCTTAAAATCCTCTGTTGTTAATGTCAGACCCATACTAAACATGATCACTCCGATAATAATAGACTGACAGGTAAATTTATTGGATACCGGATCGACAAACAAAGCGTTGTTAACCCATCCCATCATTGTCGGGACAAAGAATGTCACTACTGCAATGGCAATAACAACCACTGAAGTATAATCTGATAAAAATTTGCTGACTTTTTGTAATGCTTTCATTACAATACCTCCTTAGGATTCTTGTTCACCTAAAATTTGTATTCTTCTTGAGATATATTCAAAAAAAGTCCCTTTCCAGAACTCAATCTGAAAAGGGACGAATATAATCCGCGTTACCACCCTAATTCCGCAAAAATTAATGCTGCGACACTTCACATACCAACATATGCTATCCATATAACGGTGGATCCCGGCGAGGTTTACTTGCAACATGTTCATCTGCTTTCAGCCCGCTTCTTAGAGAGGATATCCTTACCCGGTTATTGTCTGTTCACACCAGCCACAGACTCTCTGAAAATAATGACGGATACGGTTTTGTTCTCATCAACGAATTTTGGTGAACTGTATTTTGTTTACTCTGACATTATAGTCCTCTGAAATCAGAAATCAAGAGTCTATTTTAATCTTTTTCTTGATTTATTTTAATCTTTTTGTCGTAAAAATTTATTTTCAAGGCTTAAATCCACCTGGAAAAATATTCTTTTTCCTGTTGTTTCCCCGCACTTTTCATGCTACACTGTATATAAGAATCATCGGATTTTAACTTTTCATTGCTTTCTTTTGGAAGTGATGTTTTTTTGTGATTTTATCTGTTTTCTTTCATTATTTTATCTGGTAAAGGGGTGTTAGGGAATGAGTAATGAAATAACGAAAAGACGAAAGCGAACAATTGAAATGACTCAGGGATCTCTTTGGAAAAACATGTTTTTCTTCAGTGTTCCTCTTATATTTTCCCAGATTTTGGAAGTGATGTTCAACTTAAGTGATGTCGCTGTTGTCGGACATTTTGCAGATTACAAAGCACTTGGTTCTGTCGGCTCGACAACTACACTTGTCACACTGTTCACGGGACTTCTGATCGGGCTCGGAAGTGGTGTCAACGTCCAGGTTGCCAATAAACTCGGTGCCGGTGATAAGAAAGCTACAAAAGAAACCATTCACTCTGCACTCATTATCTGTGCAGCGGCAGGTATTTTTGTCTGTCTGATCTGTCTGCTTTTTGCAGGACCAATGCTTTCCATGATGAACACAAAGCCCGAACTGCTCGATCAGGCTGTTCTCTACATGAAAGTTTTTGCACTTGGCATGCCTGCCACGGCAGTTTATAATTTCGGCAACGGTGTCTTAAGCGCCCGTGGGGATACAAAGCGTCCGATGTATTACCTTGCATTTGCCGGAATACTTAATGTCCTATTGAATCTGATCTTTGTTATCGTATTCCATATGGCTGCTGTCGGAGTTGCTACTGCCAGTGCAATCGCACAGTACGTTTCAGGAGGATTGATCCTGATCCATCTGATGCGACGCGATGATGAATGTAAAGTTCGTCTGCGCAATCTGCGTTATCATAACATTTATGGAAAAGGAGTTCTTTATCTCGGTGTTCCATCCGGTCTTCAGAATGCGATTTTCGCGATTGCAAACCTTTTTGTTCAATCCGGAGTCAACTCCTTTGATGCGATCATGGTTTCCGGAAATGCTGCCGCTGCGAATGCAGACAATCTGATTTACAATGTTATGTTTGCCTTCTATGTGGCCTGTTCCAGTTTCATGAGCCAGAACTGGGGAGCCGGGAATAAAGAAAGAATGAAAAAATGCTATCTCGTAACACTTACCTATTCTTTCAGTGCAGGCCTGCTTCTCGGAGGAGCACTCTTCTTCTTTGGGCGCCCATTCTTGTCTCTGTTTGCCACAGAACCAGCCGTTATCGCAGCTGGTATGCATAGAATTAGGATTATGGGATTCTCCTATGCATTCAGCGCCTTTATGGACTGTGCGATTGCATCTTCCAGAGGAATCGGCAAGAGCATTGCTCCTACATTTATTGTTATCATGGGATCCTGTGTATTTCGTATTATATGGATCTATACGGTATTTGCTTACTTCCATACAATTCCATCTCTGTATCTGCTGTACATCTTCTCCTGGGGACTCACAGCGATTGCAGAAACCATATACTTTAAAGTTAGTTTCAAGAAAGTGCTTGCATAATAAATTTTTCAAAGAAAAAAGAGGGGATTTCACAGATATCTAACATCTGTAAAAATCTCCTCTTTTTGTTTCCACTATTTTTTCTGTACTTGTTATACTTCTATCAATCCTCAAGTACCAGCTTAGCCGCTCCACAGATTCCTGCATCATTTCCAAGCGTAGCGAGCTTAAACTTCACATTCTTATTTGCAAAGAACGCTTTCTCCATAAACGGTTTTTCAATAAATGAAAGCAGAACTTCTCCTGCTTTGGACACTCCACCGCCAATTACAAATACAGCCGGATCCAGTACTGCTGCCATATCTGCCATTGCATGTCCTAAGTAATTTCCCATCTCTGTCGCAACTTCAATCGCAACTTCATCTCCTTCTTTGACTGCATCAAAAACAGCTTTTGCTGAAAGATCTTCTTTTGTCAGGATTGTTGCACGTGTCTCATGCTCCATCTTCTTTCTTGCAAGACGAGAGATACCTGTTGCTGATGCATACTGCTCCAGACATCCGTGTCCGCCACATCCGCAAGTATCTGTCTCTTCCAGATTCACACACATATGACCAATCTCTCCACCTGCTCCGTTCTCTCCCGTCAGGATCTTTCCATTGATGATAATGCCACCACCAACACCTGTTCCAAGTGTGACCATGATCATATTGCGGTAACCAACACCGCCGCCTTTCCACATCTCGCCAAGTGCTGCGACATTCGCATCATTTCCAAACTCTGCTGTCAATCCTGTCAGTTCTTCCAGCTCTTTCTTTGCATTCTTATATTTCCAGCCAAGATTCGCAGAACCGTTGACAATTCCATCTACAGTAACAGGAGCCGGCACACCGACACCGATTCCAAGAACCTGTTCTTTCTCAATGCCGTGCTGCTCTAACTTACCATTGATTGCTTCTGCAACATCCGGAAGAATCGCCGCACCTTCATTCTCAGTTCTTGTCACGATCTCCCATTTCTCTACAATAGCACCTGCCTCACTGAACAGACCAAGTTTAACCGTTGTTCCCCCGATATCAACACCAAAACAATATTTCATAAATCTATCTCCGTTTCTTTTTATATTTCACATGAGAATGCGGTACTCTGTAACATTTGTACCGCATCCTCTGTTTCTCTTTTGTTTTATTTTCTTCTCTTTGCCAGATTCTCCTGCACACGTTTGTACAATTCCTGTGCAGCGTTGTATCCCATCTGCTTCTGTCTGTGGTTAACTGCAGCAGATTCTACGATGATCGCCAGATTACGTCCCGGACGGATCGGAATATTATGGCAGACAACTCGGTTTCCAAGGAATTCTGTATATTCCTCCTCCAGACCAAGTCTGTCGTATTCTTTCTCTCTGCTCCAGTCTTCCAGAGTAATGACCAGATCGATATTCTGTGTTTCTCTTACGCTCTGTACACCGAACATAGACTTTACATCCACGATTCCGATACCACGAAGCTCGATAAAATGTCTTGTGATATCCGGTGCAGAACCAACCAGTGTATCGTCACTGACTTTGCGGATCTCAACCACATCATCCGTCACAAGACGATGTCCACGCTTGATCAGTTCAAGAGCTGCTTCGCTCTTACCGATTCCACTTTCTCCCATGATCAGAACTCCGACACCATATACGTCAACAAGCACTCCATGAATGGAAATGCACGGAGCAAGTTTTACATTCAGCCAACGGATCAGTTCTCCCATAAAGGAGGATGTCTTCTTACATGTACCGAATACCGGAATATCATTTTTCTGAGCGATCTCGATGAAGCTTTCATCCGGCTGAAGTTCATTGCTGAAAATAATACATGGTACTTTATGTTCCAGAAGTTTCTGATAAATCTCAACTCTTTTCTCTTCTGCCAAAGTCTCTAGATAGGCACACTCTACATTCCCTATAATCTGTACACGATTCAGATCAAAATGATCGAAAAATCCTGCCAGCTGAAGTGCCGGTCTGTTCACATCCGGAACAAGAACTTCACGTTCTGTGATATCTACTTCCGGAGTGAGATTTTTCAGATTCATCTTTTCAACGATATCGGTTAATTTCACACCACTCATCTTGTAATCTCCTTTTCCTGTATCTCTTTTCGTTTCAGACATGCTGCCTTGATAAGCTCAAGAGATATATGATATTTACTGCTCGCATAAATCCAACATTTCCCTACATGTCCCATCGCCTGTACATAAGTATATCATGATTTTCTTTTCGATAAAACCCTTAATCATGAAAGAATTGATAAACCGATTCTGCTGCCTTCTCATTCATTGACGGAAGCTGCGCCAGTTCTTCTACTGTTGCGCTCCTGATTGCATCCAGGCTCAGATAATGCCGCATCAATGCCTTTCTTCTGGCCGGACCGATTCCTTCAATATCATCCAAAACGGAATGTACCTGCCCTTTGCCACGCAGCTGCCTGTGGAACTCGATTGCGAACCGATGGGCTTCATCCTGAATTCTTGTGATCAGTTTAAATGCTTCTGAATTGCGGTCAATCGGGATTTCCACATTATTATAATATAATCCCCTTGTTCTATGATTGTCATCTTTCACCATACCACAGACCGGAATATTCAGCTTCAACTCATCAAGCACCTGCAATGCAATATTTACCTGTCCACGGCCTCCATCCATCAGAATTAAATCCGGAAATGTTGTAAATTTCCCAGCTTCCGCATTCTCCTCACGTTCTTTTAATCCATGTGTAAAACGACGCGTAAGAACTTCTCGCATGCTCGCATAATCATCCGGTCCTTTCACACTCTTGATTTTGAACTTCCTGTAATCATTCCGCTTTGGTTTTCCTTTCTCATAGACAACCATAGAGCCTACCGATTCGAAACCATTTGTATTAGAAATATCATATGCTTCCATACGGACGATCTGTTCCAGTCCCAGTAAAGATGCTATCTCCTTCACTGCACCGATCGTGCGTCCTTCTTCCCTCTTTAGCCGCTCTTTATCTTTAGACAGAACCATCCTCGCATTCTCTTCCGCCAGTTCTACCAGCTTTTCTTTTGTACCTTTCTTCGGCACACGGATCGTTACTTTCTGCCCCTTCTTCGCGCTCAGCCAGGATTCAAGAAGTTCCTGCTCTTCGATTTCTTCCGGCAGCATCAGTTCACCCGGAAGAAAAGGGGTTCCTGCATAATACTGTTTGATAAAACTGTTCAGAATTTCCGATTTTTTATCCTCTTCGCTGATTCTCAGATAGAAATGGTCTCTCCCGATCAATCTTCCGCCACGGATAAAAAAGACCTGTACAACTGCATCTTCGTCCTGGCATGCAACTGCCATGACATCTCTGTCTTCCCCACTGGAATCTGTAATCTTCTGTTTCTGAGCCACCTTTTTTACACTATTTAATAACTCTCTATATTCGATTGCTTTCTCAAATTCCAGTGCCTCCGAAGCGGCCATCATCTTATCTTCCAGATCTTTTAAAATCATATCAAAATTTCCATTTAGAAAACGGATCACCTCATCAATGGATTTCCGGTATTCTTCCTGGGAAATGTATCCCTGGCACGGTGCCTCACACTGCTTGATATGATAATTCAGACACGGACGCTCTTTCCCAATGTCTTTTGGAAGTGAACGATTACAGCTTCTTATATGATACAGCTTATGGATCAGATCAATTGTGTCACGCACCGCCTGTGAGCTTGTATAGGGACCGAAATAACGTGCCTTATCTTTTTTCATCTGACGTGCCAGCATAACACGAGGGTATTCCTCTCCTGTTGTCACCTTGATGAATGGATAGGCCTTGTCATCCATCAGCATCGTATTATATTTGGGCCGATGTTCCTTGATCAGATTACATTCCAGAACAAGTGCTTCCAGTTCCGAATCTGTCACAATATATTCAAAGCGGCGGATATGTGTTACCATCTGTTCGATCTTAACTCCTTTATTCCTGCTGCTTTGAAAATACTGCCGCACACGGTTTTTCAGGCTGATTGCTTTTCCGACATAGATAATCTGATCCGTCTCATCATGCATCAGATAGACTCCCGGCCTTCCCGGAAGCTTTTTCAATTCTTCCTGTATATTAAAATTATAATTTTCCATAGATCCTATTTCTTGCCTCTGCTACAGACCAGCTATGTTCTTCTGCAATTTTGGAAACATCATCATACTCGAGTTTTTCTTTCACCACTCCATATCCGGATGCTCTCTTCACATGAACGGTTCCATATTCTGTCTGCACTTCGTCTATTTTTCGCTTAAGTCCATATCTTCTACAAAAATACTCTCTGACACCAAGTGTCGAAGTATGTTTGAATATCAGCTGTAGAAAATACTCTTTCTGCTCTGCCCTGCACATACATGTAAGCAGAATCCCCGGCCGGTTTTTCTTCATCTGAATGGAGGATGTATAAACATCCAATGCGCCTTCTTTGATCAGAAGCTCTGTCGCATACCCGATTTCCTCCGAAGTCATATCATCCAGATTACAGCACAGTTCCAAAATTTCTTCTTCTACCTTGTCTTGCGTTTCTCCAAGAATCGCACGCACACAGTTCAGTCTTTCATACTCTCTTTTTCCAAAACCATAACCGATTTCTTCCATCTGCAGAACCGGCATCTGTTCATACTTTTTAACAAAATGCTTCAGAAGTGCGGCTCCTGTCGGTGTACAGAATTCTCCCTCCAGGTCTCCTGCATACATTGGAATTTCTTTCATCAGATACGCTGTTGCCGGTGCTGGCACCGGAAGGATTCCATGTGCACATTTCACATGACCATATCCGACACGAACCGGTGAGGCAAGAATCTGATCCACCTGAAGTTCATTCAGCAAATAGCAGACAGCCACAACATCAGCCACTGCATCCATCGTCCCAACCTCATGGAAATGGATTTCATCCATGCGCTGACCATGCGCCTTTCCTTCCGCCTTTGCAATCAATTTATAAACTGCAACTGCGTCTTGTTTTACCTGATCTTCAATTTTTAACCGATTGATCAGACGAACGATCTGAGACATTGAATGATGTCCGTGTTCTTGTGTATGCTTCTCTGGTTCTTCTGATTTATGTCCGATCTGCTCTTCCGTCTGCATATGAGGATTCTCTTCTTCCTGTCCTTTCACAAACACGCGAACCTGATATCCTCTGATTCCGCCTCTTGTACACGCCACCAACTGATATTTTACCCCCGGGATTTTCAGATCATTCAACTTTTTCACCTGTTTTACAGGTTCTGAAAACAACTGCAATAATGAAGCCGTCAGCATATCCCCTGCTGCTCCCATCCCACAGTCTAAATATAATATCCTCATTCCTTCGTTCTCCTCTCTATGTGATTGATCCGGCTTGCAAGAAATCCAGCGCCAAATCCATTATCGATATTTACAACACTCACTCCGCTTGCACAAGAATTCAACATAGAAAGAAGCGCTGATACGCCACCGAAAGATGCTCCATATCCAACACTTGTCGGAACTGCGATCACCGGGCAATCCACCAGTCCTCCAATCACACTGGCGAGTGCTCCTTCCATTCCGGCTACAGCAATAATGACACGAGCTTCCATTAATTCGTCGAGATGTCCAAGCAGACGATGTACTCCTGCGACGCCTACATCATATAAACGGACCACTTCATTTCCAAGTGTCTCTGCTGTTCTTGCAGCCTCTTCTGCAACAGGGATATCGCTTGTCCCGCCTGTTGCCACAACTATTTTCCCGTCTCCATCCTTTATTGGAGCTTCGCCGATAAACCCAATCCGGCTGACTTCATCATATTGAAGTTCCAGGCGTTCTCCCATGTAAATTGCTGACTCCTTATTCATTCTTGTGATCAGGACTGCTTTCTGTCCCTTTTCCTTCATTGCTTCTGCAATCCGGAAAATCTGTTCCGGTGTCTTTCCTTCTCCATAAATCACTTCTGCCACACCCTGGCGCATGGCTCTGTGATGGTCAATCTTGGCAAAACCAAGATCTTCAAAAGGCTCTTCTTTTAACTTCAAAGCTGCCTGTTCTACATCCATTGTTCCGGATGCTACCTGTCTTAAAAGATCTATCATTTCCTTTTGTTCCATCTTTTTCGCCTCATTCTAATTCTTCTTATCCAGGGTTTCATTCATACTTCCCATTCTGTACCCTGTTAGATCCATTGTAACATAAGTGAATCCGAACTGCTTAAATTGTTTTACAATATCCTCACGGACTTCTTCCTGAAGCAACTTCAAAAACTCTTCCGGCAGTACTTCGATCCTCGCCATCCTTCCATGCATACGGACACGAAATTGCCGGAAACCATGTTCAAGCAATAACTGTTCTGCGTTTTCCACCATGATCAACTTCTCTTTGCTGATTGTTTCTCCGTATACAAATCTTGAAGCCAGACAGGCAAAAGATGGCTTTTCCCAGGTTGAAAGTCCCATCTCTTTTGACAATTCACGAATCTCCGCTTTTGTAAGTCCTGCTTCGCGCAGTGGACTTTTTACTCCTAATTCCGCCACAGCCTGAAGCCCCGGTCTGTAGTCGCCAAGATCATCCATATTAGAACCTTCTGCAACATAAGCAATTTTATTTTTCTCTGCAATTGCTCCAATCTTTTCAAACAGTGCATGCTTGCATAAATAACATCTGTTCGGTGGGTTCTGAGAAAATCCTTCAATCTTCATTTCATCCACCTGACAGACCTTATGACGGATATCTTCTTTTTTGCAAAATGCAATTGCCTCATTTAGTTCTCTCTTTGGAAAGGAACCGGATTGTACTGTGATCGCCATCACATTATCTCCCAATATCTCATGTGCCACCTTTAATAAAAATGTAGAATCAACTCCACTGGAAAATGCAATCGCAACACTGTCCAGTTCTTTTATGTACTCTTTTAAATGTGCTAATTTATTATGTAATTCATCCTGCATCTTTTTCCTCCTGTCTTGTTACTGTTCACACGATGTGCGACCAGCAACGCATCTCGCCATTTTAAATCGCCTTTGGCGATGGGGCGAGATGCATTCAAGTCAAAACACGCATCCTCCGTGTCAATCAGCGGAGTGATTGACACGGGAATGAACAGTAACCCTGTCTTTACCTTCTTGCTGTTCTGATTTTTTCTATCAATCGTAATTCTTTTCATGCAAAAAATGCACCCAATTACAATTTCATAAATCCTCGTAATCAAGTGCATTTATTATACTATGTAAAGCCCGGTTCAGGTCAAGTTAATTTGTATTGCTTCATTAATTCTATTTCATGATATCTCATGGTTTATAGTTCCATCATTCCGGACATAATGCATCCTCCGGAAGCACCATTTTGTTTCAATTCTTCCCACTGTTTTTCATCAAACTTGATTCCACCAATCGCATATACCGGAACATTCACAGTACTGCAGACATCTTTTAAGAATCCAAGCCCTCTCGGTGCCAGACCTTTCTTGCAGTCTGTAACATAAATATGTCCTGCTGTCATGTAAGACACACCAAGTCTTTCTGCTTCCTTTGCATCTTCCACTGAATGAACGGAAGTACCGATTCTTTGAAATTGTTCTTTCACACCTTCCGGAAGTTTCCTTAATTCCGGCAATGGCAGATGTACAGATGTACATTCCAATTCCAATGCTGTTTTCCAGAACTTATGTAAAATACACGGAATCTCATGTTTCTTGCAAACAGACAGAACTTCTTCTGACAGAATCCGATATTCCTCTTCTGACAGATCTTTTTCACGCAAAATAATTGCCTGCGGTTTCACCTGACAAACCCGTTCAATCTGCTCCAAAAATGGTCTTTCGCACAGTTTTCTATTACTGACAGCTATAATTTTCAAATCTATCTCCGATAAATCGCATTTCATCTTACACATAAATATAATCACTCATAACCGGCTGGAGATTATTTTTCAATAATGCATCATAAACCTCATTTACCGAACGTTCATCTGAAATCTCAAACTGGTCATCGCCCTTATCCTCGATATCATCCACATGGCTTCCAATTCCTGTACTTACCCCTGCTGAAATCTTAGTTGCTGCGATATTTACAAGATTATCTCTGACACGCGCACACTCTCTTGTTGAAACTGTAATGCTTGCAAATGGCATAAACAGACGATATGCACAGACAACCTGCAGAAGCTGTGGCTCATGAACATCCATCGGATTGATTCTGTCATTATTGATGATTGGGCGAAGTCTTGGGCAGGAAAATGCGATTTCTGCATGTGGATATTTTCTCTGTAACAGATATGCGTGATATCCTGTTGCAAAAGCATCTTTTCTAAAATCATCCAGTCCTAAAAGCGCACCGAATCCGACTCCTCGCATACCACCTTTCACTGCTCTCTCCTGTGCATTGACACGGTATGGGAAGATTCTTTTATGTCCTGCCAGATGAAGCGTCTCGTACTTATCTGAATTATATGTTTCCTGGAATACTGTCACATAGTCAGCTCCACATTCATGCAGATACGCGTACTCATCTGAATTGACCGGATAGATTTCCAGACCGATCACTTTGAAATACTTTCTTGCAATCTTGCATGCCTCTCCAATATACTCTACTGTAGATTTGTTGCGGCTTTCCCCTGTCAGGATCAGGATTTCCTGTAATCCTGTCTCTGCGATTGCTGCCATTTCTTTCTCAATCTCTTCTGCATTCAATTGCGCACGGTTGATCTTATTGTGACAGTTAAATCCACAATAAATACAATAGTTTTCACAATAGTTTGCAATATAAATCGGTGTGAACATATAAACACTGTTTCCAAAATGTTTTCTTGTCTCTGTCTGGGCTGCCTGGGCGATTTCTTCCAAAAATGGAAGGGCTGCCGGTGATAACAGCGCACGGAAATCCTCCGGAGTACGTTCCGAATGTGCAAGTGCATTTTTCACATCTGCTGCCGTATATTTACTATAATCATAGGCTTCCATTGCCTCGATCACCTGATCCATGATTTCTGATCCGATATCCTCCATTCCCGGAAGATAAGTCATATGATCGATTCTGTTTTTCTTCTGATCTTCCAGTATTTCTTCACTTAAAATACTTTCATTAACATGTGTATCATTCATCTCAACTGCCTCCTAGTCTTCCAGAAATCCTGTCAATGGTGAAGATGCACTTGCACCTCGTTCAATTGTTCTTCCAAGACCTGAAAGATAAGCACTTCTTCCTGCTTCAATTGCTTTCTTGAATGCCTCAGCCATCTCCTCGACATTTCCTGCTGTTGCGATTGCTGTATTCGCCATAACAGCTGTCGCTCCCATTTCCATTGCCTCGCATGCCTGAGATGGACGTCCGATTCCTGCATCTACAATAATTGGCAGATCAATCTCATCAATCAAAATCTGGATGAAGTCTTTTGTACAAAGTCCTTTGTTAGAACCAATCGGTGCCCCAAGTGGCATTACACAGGCAGCTCCTGCATTCACCAGATCTCTTGCCGCATTCAGATCCGGATACATATATGGCATAACTACAAAGCCTTCTTTTGCAAGAATTTCTGTTGCCTTGATTGTCTCATAGTTGTCAGGAAGAAGATATTTGGAATCTCTGACAACTTCGATTTTTACATAGTTACCACAACCAACTTCTCTGGAAAGTCTTGCAATACGAACTGCTTCCTCTGCATTTCTTGCTCCTGATGTATTCGGAAGAAGTGTTACATTTTCCGGAATATAATCCAAAATATTCGCAAGTCCTCCTTCATTTGCACGACGAAGCGCAAGTGTAATAATCTGCGCTCCTGCTTTTTCTACACATGCTTTCACAAGATCAAGCGAAAATTTTCCTGATCCCAGAATAAAGCGTGAACTAAATTCTTTTCCTCCAAGTGTAAATGTATCTTTCTGATTCATAACTTAAATCCTTCTTTCTTTTTTATTCATTTAGATGTCTTTCTATACATCCTCTTCTCCAAGAAGCAAACGCGTGATCATATTTGCTTCATGCCCTGCACAGATTGCAACTCGTGGAGCCATTAATCCATTCCCATAAGTCGGCTCTGTCACACGATCTCCACATAAATAAAAGTTCTTCATCATTTTCTTAGTACTGATTATATTGCTGCTTTCATAGCCTGCCATACCTGTTGCAGACACAAGCTTCTTCTCCGGGAAATGCTCCAGAATTCCATTCACCAGCATTGCTTTTGCTACCGGATTATCAAATGCTTCACAGACAATCTGAGCATCCGCAAACAGTTCTTTCAAATTCTCTTCTGTCACCTTCACACAATCTGTACGAATATCCAGATATGGATTGATCTTTAAAAGCAGTGACTTTAGCGCATCGGTCTTATACATTCCGACATGCTCCATGAAATACTGCTGCCGATTCAAATTGGTAATATCCACCACATCAAAATCAATCAGATGCAGATGCCCTACTCCAATTCGTGCAAGTGAATACGCTACATTAGAACCTAGTCCACCAAGTCCGGCAATCGTCACCTGACCGACTGATAAAAGCTTCTGTTTTTCCGGCGAATGGCGTTCATTCAGCGCTGTTTCGATTTCTTCTTTGCTTAATATTCTTTCTGATGCCATCTGATATCAGCCTCCTCCTACAAATGTCACAACCTCCAGACGGTCACCGTCTTTGAGCATTGTCTCTGAATAGCTGTATTTCGGAAGAATCTCTTCGTTCATTTCAACTGCGATCCTATTGATCTGATAATTGTTCTCTTCCAGATAATCCGCAACACTCATTTCAGATATCAGCTGGATCTGCTTTCCATTTACTGTTATCATAACTACTCCTTTCCGGATAATTGAAAAAAGAGTTCATGAAAGAAATGTACCCGTGGTGGTGCACCCCTTCATGAACTCTCGTTCAATCTCAACTTACTCCAATCTTCAATTTTGCCTGATTAGTAAAAAAGAGAGATACCAACAAATGTATCTCTCTAAAGTACTGCTTTATACATTCCTACGTTGGCATTATCCAAATCAGGTTATGGGTCGAAGTTCTCAACTTCCTCTCAGCCTGGTACACAAGCTCCCCGTGTTTTCTTCACATGATTAGTATAAAAGCTTGTCTGATAGATGTCAACCGTTTTCTCTCCATCTGATACAAGATCTTTTCCGTTACTGTTCACACAATGTGCGACCAGCAACGCATCTCGCCATTTTAAATCGCCTTTGGCGATGGGGCGAGATGCATTCAAGCCAAAACATGCATCCTCCGTGTCAATCAGCGGAGTGATTGACACGGGAGTGAACAGTAACTCTTTTCCCACAATGTGCCAGTCCAACATAACACACTTCTCCGGTCATCTCTGCGTCATATTGTTTTTCCTTTATCTGTTCCAGTGCCTTTTCTGCAAGCTTTTCTAAATCGTCTTTTTCATCTTTGGTATACTTGAATTCCAAAATTAAATTTGGATATCTGTCATGTTTTGCATAAAGACAGATATCACTTCTGCCTTCTCCGGTTTCCCGATTGCTTTTGATATCATAATCCTTTCTAAGAAATGCACACATTCCAAGCGTCATCATATGGTAACTATTCTCATCTTTCAGATCATGATAAGATGGCAATTCCAAAAGAACTCTCTGATACTCTTCTGCAAAACGTTCCATATCCTTTCTTTTAAGAGCATTTAACATCTTTTCCATATGTCTCTCATCGATTTTCAGATGACATGCTGTTAATTCTTTGAACACTTTCCACACTTCCAGATTAGGAACCCGAAGTCGGTAATAGTCCTCTTCGATTTCTTTTGTAATTGTTACAATTCCGGCATTTACAAGAAGTCCCCATAGATTTGCTTCGTCCATTTTTTCATAATAAGCCATTGAAAAATCTACTGTCACTTCTACTTCGCCTTCTGTGATCAAGGCCTCATATTCTTTTTCAAAAGACCTTCCCTGTACTTCAAGCGCATTACGTAAAATACTGTTTTCGCTTGTATTAACCCAATAAGAATCCATCCTTCTTCTTGCCGCATAACACGATATTGACCATGGATTATATACATCTGTACTGCCAAAATGATATCCATCGTACATCGTTTTCAGTTCATCTGAAAATTCTGCTTTACAATAAGCAAGCAGCTCTTTTACTTCTTGCTCTGTAAAACCAAAACAGTCATCATAATCTTCGTCCTGCACTGTGCAGACAACTAAATTATTGAGACCCGAAAATATATTTTCCTTCGCAATTCTCTGAATTCCTGTCAGAATTGCCTTTTGAAGATAATCGTTGCCTTTCAGGGACGTTGCCAGAAAACGATTCAACATGGCTCTTACTTCATCATAATATCCTTCGGAATTTGCAGACATAAACGGAGTATCATATTCATCTAACAGCAAAAATACTTTTTCTCCATAATACGTACTCAGTGCCTGACAAAGAACAGCAATTGAACGAATTACATGATTTTCTATTTCTTTTCCGATGCTTTCCTGACATAAACTATTATAAATCATATTGAATTCTTTTACCTGAAATTCTGACAGTCTTCCATCATTAACCATCTGATAAAAGCGCTCATACTCCGCACGTACAGTATCTTTCAATGCATAACACAAAGATTCTGCATCCCCCGCTTTCACGTTAAGGAAAGACAAAAATACAACGGGATATCGATTGAGCTCCTTGTAGTGGACAGATTTTGTAATCTTTGTTCCACAAAATAAATCGGAGGAATCTTTTGTGCAGTCAAGAAATTCTGCCAACATTGACATATTAAGTGTCTTACCGAACCTTCTCGGTCTTGTAATTAATGTAATCTGATACCAGGATTCTAAAAACTGTTCAATAAACTGTGTTTTGTCCACATAATAGGCTTGTTTTTCACGCAAATCGCGAAAGTCCTGTACTCCTATTGCAAGCTTAGGTTTTTCTTCTTGTATCCCAGATACATTGTACAAAATGCTGTCTTCCTTTACCACGTCACAACTTGCAACATAAGTTGGTTTTCTTCCAAATAATTCATCTAAGGAACAGGCTAACACCTCACTTATTCGTTCCAGTACTTCAAAGTCCGGTGTCCGGTTTCCATTCTCATAATTGGTATAAGTTGATCTGGAAATCCCCAGTTTTTCTGCCATCTGCGCCTGAGTGTAGACCCGGGATTTACGTAATTTTGTCAAATACTCGTTAAATTTTGTTTTCATAGAATCACCGCTTTTTTCTTTTAGTATACGCTTTTATGTTTCATTTTGCAACATTCTTTTTAATTTATATACAAAGAAGGACAGAAAGGTTTCGCTTTGTTAACCTTTCTATCCTTTTTAAATAGTTGCTATCTTATTTTCCTTACAGCATAGCTCCGAAATCTGTTACGATTGCCTGTCCTGTAATTGCCTTTGATTCATCGCTTGCAACGAACAGGATTACATTTCATCCAAACAAATTCATAGCCTTTCAAAACTGGATCTTTCACTTCTACAATTTCACCATTCACCAGATTTCTGAAAATGCCTTCTTCCTGCATCCACGCAGTCTGTTCACTTTCGCTGAAATTAAACAGTGCAATAAATCGTTCTCCCTTATACTCTCTGAGGATTCCTAAAATACTGTCATTGTGAACATCATATGTATATACTTCTGCTTCCTGGGAAAAGACATTTTCCTGTCTTCGGATCTGTTCCAATCGGTTCAACATCTGGAACAATTGTCCCTGTACAGTAGAAAGATCTTTTCTCTTATCCGCGAGTTCCCACAGGAATGCTCCTCTGTGGAGATAACGTGAATCAGATGCTTTTTCAGCATCATCTTTATAACTATAATCATTTACCTGTCCTAACTCATCACCACTGTAAAGCATCGGAATTCCCGACTGTGTCAACATGTAAGCGTGGAGCATGAGATCTTCTTGAATTGCCGTCTGCATTTTTTCTGCATTTCCTTCAAATCCCGCTGCTTCAATTCCGCACATGGATGCTGTTGTTCCACAAAATCGTGCATCTTGAGTTACAGGATCATCGTTATATAACTCTCCACGGCTGATGCTGCCTGCTATCTTTCCGGTGAAATAATCATTCAGATAACGCTTATGAGAAGGCTCTTCCATTCCCCATTGTTTCATTGTATCAAAATCAAGCCCCCACCCGATATCATCGTGACAACGAAGGTAATTCAAAAATGTATATTGCTTTGGCAGACGGCTAACTATATCCATCTGTTTCTTCAAAAGCCGGATATCTCTTGTCGCAATACTATTCCACGTTGTCGCCATTGTTGTAACATTATAGAGCATATGACATTCCGGCTTTTCGACTGTGCCAAAATATGGCACGACCTTTTCCGGCTCCATGACAACTTCTCCGAGAAGTATCACACTTGGGCAGACGATTTCAGCGATCATGCGCATCATTCTGACAACCGTATGTACTTCTTTCAGATTCCTGCAGCTTGTTCCTAACTCTTTCCAGATATAAGGAACTGCATCGATACGGATAATATCCATTCCTTGATTCGCAAGAAAAAGGAAGTTATACATCATTTCATTAAATACTCTTGGATTACGGTAATTTAAATCCCACTGATATGGATAAAACGTCGTAAGCACATAATGCCCGATTTCCGGAAGCCATGTGAAATTTCCCGGTGCAGTTGTAGGAAATACCTGTGGAACAGTTTCTTCGTATCTCGCCGGAATATCACCGTTATCATAGAAGAAATAACGGCTCATGTATTCTCCTTCGCCTGCTCGTGCACGTTTTGCCCACTCATGTTCCTCAGAAGTATGATTCATCACGAAATCCATGCATACATTCATACCATTTTCATGACATTTTTCTGTCAATCTGGCAAGATCTTTCATTGTACCGAGATCCGGTCTTACTTTCCGAAAATCTGCCACGGCATATCCGCCGTCTGATTTTCCTTTCGGAGTATCCAGAAAAGGCATAAGATGAAGACAATTTACATTACACTCTTTCAGATAAGCTAACTTTTTTTCTACACCTTTCAGATTACCGGCAAAGTTGTCAATGTACAACATCATGCCAAGCATTTCTTTTTCCTTAAACCAGTCAGGATTCTTTTCTTTCTTAATATCTCTTTTTTTCAACTCTGTGCTACGCTTCAAGTAGTAATCATGCATCTGCTCACAAAGTTCTGCATACATTGCATCATTTCCATACAACTCCATGTAAAGCCAGCGTAATTCATCCTGATGTTTTTCCATACGCTGTGCAAAGATTTTTTCTGTATTATTCACATTCTTCACCATTTTCTGTTCCATCGTCAACCAATTTATTTTACTCTTTCACAAAACAATACTGATATGCCTGATATTCGCCCGGCTCTATCGGAAGCGGCATGCCGCCATACATAAGTGCAGCTCCGGTGTATCTTTTTCCACTCTTTTCTTCTCGATATATAGCTGTTTCTTCAAGCCCTTGAAGTTTTACATAATTTACTGTCATATTTCCATGAATCACCTGCATAACTATATTTAAAAGAACTTTACTTTGTTCTTTCTCATCTGTATGCACAAACTCCCATGCGCAGATTTCTTCTGTTGTCGGATCTGAGAGACGATAGTACAATCCGTTCTGAATGATCGGTGCATAGCTCTTATATTCTGCGATTTGCTCTCTGATCTCCTGCTTTTCTTCTTCAGAAAGTTTCATAAGATTCAGCTCATACCCAAAAGTTCCGGACATTGCAACAACACCTCTTGTATGAAGTGGGGTCTTTCTTCCCGTCTGATGATTCGGCACTGCTGACACGTGAGAACCTACTACCGATACAGGATAACCAAAGGATGTTCCATACTGGATCCGTAATCTGTCAATTGCATCCGTATTATCACTACACCAGATCTGCGGAGTGTAATACATCATACCGGCATCAAATCTTCCACCTCCACCGCTGCAGCCTTCGATCAGCAGATTCGGATATCTCTGCACAAGACGTTCCAGAAAATCATATAGTCCCAATACATAATCATGTAACACTCTTCCCTGATCTCTTGTTACAGAAGAATAAACATCCATCAGGCTTCGATTCATATCCCATTTTACATATTCGATATTACCCTGATCCAACACCTTGCAAATCTGATCATAAATTTCATCTACAACTTCTTTTCTTGAAAAATCCAATACAAGCTGATTTCTGCTTCTGACCGGATTTCTACCCGGAACCGTCAATGCCCAGTCTGGGTGTTTCCGATAAAGATCACTGTCTTCTGAAACCATTTCCGGCTCGATCCAGATACCAAACTTCACACCCAGATCATTAATTTTCTTGATCAGATTTCCAAGTGTGCCACCAAGTTTCTTCTCATTCACAAACCAGTCACCCAGTCCGCTATTATCATCATCACGTTTTCCAAACCAACCATCATCCATAACAAGCATGTCAATATCGACTTCCTTCGCCGCTTTGGCAAGCTCATAGATTGTATCTCCGGTAAAATCGAAATAAGCTGCTTCCCAGCTATTGATCAAGATTGGACGAATTTCTTCTTTATATTTGCCTCTGCAGATATGTTGTCTGATACAATGATGCAGATTCTGAGACAAACGATTCATTCCTTCTGAGGAATAGGATAAAATCACTTCCGGAGCCTGGAACATTTCTCCTGTTTCCAACGGATAGCGAAAAGCTTCTTCCTGAAGTCCCAGCATCATTCTTGTCTGGTTTAACTGATCTTTCAACACTTCTCCCTGGAAACATCCACTGTATACAAAGGACATTGCATAACAATTTCCTTTGTCTTCTGTCGTTTCTTTTTCTGCAAGGATCATCATCGGATTGTACTGATGACTGGAGGTTCCTCTGACACTTCCGATTTTCTGTGTTCCATGCACAACCGGAACTCTCTGAACATTTCGCTCCATCGCATGTCTACCATAAAATGTTAGAAGTTCATAATCTCCATAAAGGAAATCAAGACTTGCTGACTCAATTTTGTTTAAATAGATTTTGCCACTGCTTTCATTTTTCACACACACACTTCTTGTAATAACATCCTGTGCAGGAAGCACTCCATAAAGAAGCACCACCTTAACTCCTGTCACCGGATCTTCCATTAAGATTTCCAGTGTCTGTGATTCCTCATCACTTGCATAAACTGCCGGAAGTCCTTGCAGATTATATTTTCCATCACGGATTGTATGACTCTTGTAACGAAGATCACAGCTCATACTTCCATCTGCATTTTCTACTGCAAATGCTGTACTTCTGAAATCCCCATTCCCGTAACAAGGAAATTCCTGTGGAAGTGTATCCATTGAATACGTACGATCTTCTCCTGCATCATATGGATTTCCCGAAAATCCCCTGTCATAATATGTCAGAAGATAGTCCATACATCCATCGGTTTTCTTCCCGTAATATAGATGTAACAAAAATCCATAGCGATCCACCTGCATCTGATATGTTGTATTTTTTGTCTGTAAAGTAAATGTTCTGTCTTTCTCGCAATATATAATTCCCATATCTAAATACTCCTGTTTTCCATTTTAGCGAAGCAAGATCTGCATTACTGTCTGTTCTCGCTTCGCTATCTTTTACTTTTTATTATTTCACTGCTCCATTAACAACTCCGTTGAGGATATGCTTCTGACAGATCAGATAGAAGATCAGAATCGGAAGCAATGCCAACAGATAGGAGGCAAATGCCAGATTATAATTTGTTCCAAACTGTGTCTGGAAGTTTAACTGTGCCAGTGGAAGTGTATTCCCGCTTCCTGAACCGGACATGATCACAAGCGGTGTCATAACATCGTTCCATGTACCAAGTGCTGTCAGAACTGCAACTGTCGCATGCATTGGTTTCATGATTGGGAAAACAATCTTCCAATATGTTTTCCATGTACTCGCACCATCCACACAGGCTGCTTCTTCCAATGCCAACGGGATATTTGTAAGATATCCGGAATAAAGCAGTACATTCATCGGCATAAAAAATACAACATATAATACAATAACACCAAAGCGGTTTGCAATTCCCAGCTGTGCAGTTTCTTTTACCAGCGGCATCATAAGAACCGCAAACGGTACAAACATACCACTTACAATGTAATAGTAAGAAATCTTAAATATCTTACGCTGCTTCATCTTTCTTCCGATCAGATAACCGGCAAGTGAATGTATTAATATACATAATACCACAGTTACCCCGGTAATAAGAAGACTGTTTCCAAGAGAATGCCAGAAATCAGTTACACGCATTGCCTCTGCAAAATTTTCAAAACTCCATTTCTGTGGAAATGCCAGTGCACCAGCTACATCATTTGTCATTTCCGATGGCTTCTTAAATGCAATGATCACTGTCATATACAGTGGAAATAAAACTGTCAGGCAGCCAAGTGCCAGTAAAATATTAATAATCCTGTTTGTAGTCTTACCACGAACAGCGCCTTCTTTTTTCTTTGTTCTGCTCATTATAACTGCTCCTCCTTCTTATTCATAATACCCATCTGGAATAGTGAAATAGCCACAATTACAACAAAGAAAATTACTGCGTTTGCACTCTGGAAGCCAAACTGTCCTCCATCCATACCATTTCTGTAAATCAGGTATGAGATTGACTCAGTGCTCTGCGCCGGGCCGCCCTTTGTCAATGACATAATCTGGTCAAATACCATGAGGAAGTTCTTTGTACTGAGCACCAGATTGATTGTAACAAACGGCATAACGAGTGGAAATGTAACCTTCCAGAACTGCTTCCATTTGCCGGCTCCGTCGAGCATGCTGGCTTCGTAAACATCCTCAGGCACTGTCTGCAGTCCGGATATATAAATGATGGTATTCATGGCAACTGCCTGCCATACCCCGACAATCAGCACGCCAATCCATGCATATTTTTCACTCGCCAGAATACTGTTTTGTAAGAAACCGATGTTGAAGGTATTTCCTACTACCGGCAGAATATATGTAAAAATAAAGCTGAAAATGTAACCAATAACCAGTCCGCCAAGGATATTCGGTACGAAATAAACACCTCTTAATGCACTCTTGCCGCGGATATTGCTGTTTAACGCAACCGCCATCACAAGGCTTAATACATTTACAAGTACGGTTCCTGCAATCGCATATTTAAAGGTAAACAGATAGCTCTTTCCGACTCTGGCATCGGTAAACAGGTCTGTATAGTTTCTAAGTCCGACATAATCATATGAGCCATAGCCCTTGTAGTTTGTAAAGCTGTAAATCACACCCTTTATCATCGGCAGTGTGTTAAATGCGAAAAATAAAACCACAACAGGTATCACAACTGCCCAGAATGTCTTGTCCCTATTTGACATTTTCTTTTTCATTTTGCATCCTCCTCATAAATAAAGATCTCTTCGATGGTCATGTCAAAATAGCGGGCGATCTTGAATGCCAACAGGATCGAAGGGTTGTACCGCCCGTTTTCCAACGACCCGATGGTCTGGCGGGACACCTCCAGCGCCTCCGCCGCAAAATATCCCAGCGGGTACTCCTCCCCCGCCACGATCACCCCCGCCGCTGTGAACTCGGCGGAAAAGAAATCCACTGCGTCATAGCTCATCCGAAACATAGTTTCCCCTCCATACCCGATTGATTTTTTGCGTGCATGCCGATATTTCTGAAACGCCTTGCAAATGCGTTTTTATCTGTTATACTCATAATACCCGATAATAGCAATATTGTCAATCGGGTATATTCCATCTATGAAAGGAGGGCAGCCCATCCACCATTCCATCCAAAAAGAAAGCCGCCGAACTGCGGCAACAGTCCGGCGGCACGCCGCGCTTCGGAAAACGCAGACGCCATCTGCCACAAGTCTAACAGAGAGGCCTCCGAAACGCAAGTTCTTTTTCTCTGAATTTGAAATAAGGAGTGTTTTATGAAACGATCCGACTACACCGACTATGACCAACTTCCGCTGTTCCTCACCGCAGAAATGACGGCCAAGCTCCTGGGGATCTCCCTCTCCAGTGCCTACGAGCTGATGCACGAAGAGGGCTTCCCGGCTCTGCGCATCGGCAATCGCATCGTCGTCCCCAAGGAAAAGTTCTGCCGCTGGGTGGACCGGCAGACGGGAGGTGCCCGATGAAGCGCACCCTGCCGTGGCAGACGCCCGTCCGAAACTACTACCCCCTGCCGAAAGTCCTTTGCCGGCTGGGCCTGTCCCCCGGCGAAATCGCTGTGTACTCCTTTCTCATGTACTGCGAAAACCGCACCACCTACCAGTGCTACCCCAGCTACCGCACCATCGGCGAGGCCGTGGGCATGAGCCGCAACACCGTTGCGAAATATGTCCGTCAGCTGGAGGAAAAGGGGCTCATCCGCACGGAGCGCACCACCGTCACGCTGAAAGATGGCCGCAAGCGAAACGGCTCTCTGCTCTACACGATCCTCCCGCCGGAGCAGGCCGTGGAGCAGTTCAACCGGCAGCAGCTGGCCAAAGCGGAAGCCGCCGCCGAGCGCCGTCGCATACAAGATACGCTGGCCAAACAGGCCGCAGAGAGCCTCGGTCAGGTCTCTTCCAAGGAGACGCTGGCCTCGTTCTGGCAGGAATATCTGAGCAAAAACGGCAAGATCCCCGCGCTGATGAAGAATCTGCGCTCTGTCGCGCCCGAAGAGCGCCCCGCCATGGGCAAGATCATCAACGAGCTCAAGCAGAAGGTGCAGGCTGACTACGATGCTGCCGCTGCCAAGGTGAAGGAGGCCGAGCTGGCCGCCCGCAACGCCGCTGAGACCGTGGACATCACCCTGCCCGCCAAGACCCGCACGGTGGGTGGTCTGCACCCCCTGACGCTGGTTACCAACCAGATCATCGACGTGTTCTCCGGCATGGGCTTTGCCGTGGCCGATGCACCTGAGATCGAGGACGACGACCACAACTTCACCCGCCTGAACGTGCCCAAGGATCACCCCGCCCGTGACATGCAGGATACCTTCTACCTGTCCGACGAGTTCCTGCTCCGCACCCAGACCTCCGGCGGCCAGATCCGCACCATGGACAGCCAGAAGCCGCCCATCAAGGTGCTGATCCCCGGCCGTGTGTTCCGTTCCGATTCCGATGCCACCCACAGCCCCATGTTCCACCAGATGGAAGGCCTGGTCGTGGATAAGGGCATCACCCTGGGCGACCTGCAGGGCGCGCTGAACACCTTTGTGCAGAAGCTGTTCGGCAAGGACACCCGCACCCGCCTGCGTCCCTCTTACTTCCCCTTCACCGAGCCCAGTGTGGAGGTCGATGTCAGCTGCTTTGAGTGCGGCGGCAAGGGCTGCCCTCTGTGCAAGCACACCGGCTGGATCGAAGTTCTGGGCGGCGGTGTTGTCAACCGCAAGGTGCTGGAGAACTGCAACATTGACCCGGATGAGTATTCCGGCTTCGCCTTCGGCATTGGCATCGAGCGCATCGCCATGCTGAAGTACGGCATCAACAACATCGGCCTGATGTTCGAGAACAACCTGCAGTTCCTCAAGCAGTTCCATGAATAAGAGGGGAGAGAACAGACAATGAAAGTACCTTTCAGTTGGTTAAAAGAATTCGTTGATATCGACGTTACCGCTCAGGAGCTGGAGGAGAAGCTGTTCTCCTGCGGCTTTGAGGTGGAAGAGCTGATCCCGCTGGATGCAGGCATCAGCAAGGTGGTCGTTGGCAAGATCGTGGAGATGGAAAAGCAGGAGGGCACCCACCTGACCAAGTGTGTGG
>OLRS01001358.1_pt1 | contig 24245 bp, 23 predicted proteins | sample 1673171 | NCBI WGS metagenome assembly OLRS01 (sample SAMEA3136762, study PRJEB25190) | human gut metagenome | biome: human gut; feature: human-associated habitat; material: faeces | place: Austria | collected 2013
TAAAAGCAAGCAGAGCTTGCAAAGATGCGCACTCGGCGCAGTGGTAGATGGTTGCTGAAGCAACCGCGCCTCGGCGCGAGAATGTGCCATTGGCACATTCTTTTTTAATACATAATTACAGCCCGCACCGGACACACCGGGCTGCAGTACCCGCAGGTCAGGCATTTGTCATGGTTGACCTCAGCCAGGCCGTTGTCGTTGTAAAAGATGGCCCCGGCGGGACAGGCAGCCTTGCAGGAGCCGCAGCCCTCGCAGTCCTCCTGGTTGATGTAGACCCTCTTTTTGGAGACGTCCGGGTTGTAGGTCTTTGGCATGGAGCCGTCGAGATAGGCGATGAGATCGTCCACCTCCGCGTTTTTTCCAAAGCCGATCATGACCGAATCGATTTCCTCTTTGGAGAATACATAGTCAAGCGCTTCCTGATAATGGGACGTGAGACTTCCGCCGCCGAAGGCTTTCATGGAAAAGACGCCCTTGCCAGCCCGGTGGCAGCGGCGGATGGCCGCGAGCATTTCCTCTTTCGAACCGAAGGCATACCCTTTTCGAATCCCCAGTCCAGCGTAATTGATCAGCGGAAAGACCACATCCAGCTCCGGCATGGAAGCGGCGGCCTCCGTGACATCAATGTGATGGGTAGAGAGTCCGATGGCCCGCACCAGCCCCTTTGCCCGGGCGTCCTGTAACGCGTCCCAAGCCCCGGCCCGCTCCTCAAGCTGTCCCGAACGTAGCTCATGCATGAGAAAAATATCGATGACGTCGCGCCCCAGCTCCTCCCGGGCCTCCAGCACCGCTTCCATCATCCCGTCATAATCGGTACAGAGGGATTTGGAGGAAATGACCACATCGTCAAAGCCCTCATGTTCCAGTGCCTTTTTGATATACGGATAGGTTCGGTAGTACTGCGCCGTATCCAGAAAATTAAATCCTCTTTTCAGCGCGTAGCGGATCACCGCTGCACCCTGCTCCACCGGCAGAGCCAGCTGGCTTGGACCCATGGGAAGCACCCCGAAGCCCGCGACGCTGACTTTGATGTCTGTATTTCCTAAAGCTTTTTTCTGCATAAAGATTCCTCTGAAATTCTTATATTATGTAAAATATGTTGTCAAAATTGTTGTATTTATTGTAATTATACATGGATCAGCGAAAAAATCAAACCCAAAAGAAACTGTTGATTTCTTATTTGATATTTAGTATTATGATAAAGGATCTGCATACATAGGATCAGGAGATCAGGAGGAAAGATTTATGCAGGATATGATCAGAGTTGCGGTGGACGCAATGGGCGGCGACAATGCGCCGGACGAGATTATCAGGGGCGCCATGGAAGCCGTAGCGCTACGGGAGGACATTCAGGTTCTGCTCGTGGGAAAAGAAGAGTTGATTCGGGAGAAACTGAAAGGTTATTCCTATAGAGAGCAGCAGGTAGAGATTGTGAATGCGACAGAAGTGATCGAGACGGCGGAGCCGCCGGTGGCCGCGATTCGGACGAAGAAGGATTCTTCTATCGTGGTCGGCCTGAAGCTGGTAAAAGAGGAGAAGGCGGACGCTTTCGTATCGGCAGGCAGCTCGGGAGCCGTACTGGCGGGAGGCCAGCTTCTGGTGGGACGCATCAAGGGCGTGGAGAGACCGCCCCTGGCGCCGTTAATTCCGACGGAAAAAGGCGTGTCTCTGCTGATTGACTGCGGAGCCAACGTGGATGCCAGACCGTCTCATCTGGTACAGTTCGCGAAAATGGGTTCCATCTACATGGAGCACGTCATGGGCGTGAAGAATCCCCGGGTGGCTATCGTGAATATCGGAGCCGAGGAGGAGAAGGGCAACGCCTTGGTGAAAGAGACTTATCCGCTTCTGAAGGAGTGTGAGGGTATCAATTTCGTGGGCAATATTGAGGCAAGAGAGATTCCCCATGGACAGGCGGACGTTATCGTTTGTGAGGCCTTTGTGGGAAATGTCATCCTGAAGCTTTATGAGGGCGTGGGAGCCGTGCTGGTCAGCAAGATCAAGGCCGGTATGATGAGCACTCTCCGAAGCAAAATCGGCGCGCTGCTGGTGAAGCCGGCGCTGAAGGAGACGCTGAAGTCCTTTGATGCTACCGAATACGGCGGAGCGCCGCTTCTGGGTCTTAAGGGCCTGGTGGTGAAGACCCATGGAAGCTCCAAAGCAAAAGAAGTAAAGAACTCCATTATCCAGTGCGTAACATTTAAAGAGCAGCGGATTAATGATAAGATTAAAGAGAATATCGTAAGAGAGGAAGGATGAAACAATGGAATTTGAAAAACTGAAAGGAATTATTGCGGATGTTCTGAATGTGGATGAGGATGAGATCACCATGGACACCACATTTGTAGACGATTTGGGAGCAGATTCTCTGGACGTATTTCAGATTATCATGGGAATCGAAGAAGAATTCGACATCGAGATCGCCCAGGAGGAAGCTGAGAAAATCGTGTCCGTCGGCGACGCGGTGGAAGCCATTCGCAATCTGAAGAAGGACTAAGAAGAATATGAAACTTGTCTCAGAAAGGCTGCGGCTTTTCTGAGACATTTTTACGTTATTGTTTGTGAGGAGAACAAATGAAGCTGGAAGAATTAGAAAACAAACTGGGTTACCATTTTCACGACCGGAGGCTTTTGGAGCACGCCCTGTGCCACAGCTCCTATGCCAACGAGCGCCACTGGGACCGCCTGCAGAACAACGAGCGCCTGGAGTTCTTAGGAGATGCGGTACTGGAGCTTGCCACCAGTGAGTTCCTGTATCAGAATTATCCGACCATGCCGGAGGGTGAGGCCACCCGTACCCGTGCGAGCATCGTCTGTGAGCAGACCCTGGCGCTGTGCGCGAGAGACCTGGGGTTAGGCGAATGGCTGAGGCTGGGAAAAGGCGAGGAGCTGACCGGCGGACGTGACAGGGATTCCATTACCTCAGATGCCATGGAGGCATTGCTTGGCGCGATTTATCTGGACGGTGGTTTTGCTAATGCAAAAGAATTCGTACATCATTTTATTTTAAATGACATTGAGCATAAAAAACTCTTTTATGATAGCAAGACTATCCTTCAGGAGCAGATTCAGAGTGAAACCGAGGAACCGATTCACTATGAACTGGTGAAGGAAGAGGGACCGGATCACAATAAGCGGTTCACGGTAAATGTGGTATTGGGCGAGAAGGTGCTTGGAAGCGGCAGCGGCCGGACTAAGAAGGCGGCGGAGCAGGAAGCGGCGTACCGGGCACTTCTGGCCAGAAAAGTCCGCGGATAACGGGGTAAGGAATGTATTTAAAAAGTATAGAGGTACAGGGCTTTAAGTCCTTTGCAAATAAGATTGTATTCGATTTTCACAACGGGATCACCGGCATTGTAGGACCCAACGGCAGCGGCAAGAGCAATGTGGCGGACGCGGTGCGCTGGGTTCTGGGCGAGCAGCGGGTGAAGCAGCTGCGAGGCGGCAGTATGCAGGACGTCATCTTCGCGGGAACCGAAAACCGGCGGCCCTTAAGCTATGCCTATGTGGCGATTACGCTGGATAATTCCGATCATCAGCTGTCCATAGATTATGAAGAGGTGACGGTGTCAAGACGTCTCTACCGTTCCGGCGAGAGCGAGTACCTGATCAATGGCGCAGCCTGTCGGCTCAAGGATATCAACGAGCTGTTTTACGATACCGGTATCGGTAAAGAGGGCTATTCCATCATCGGACAGGGCCAGATTGATCGGATTCTAAGCAGTAAGCCGGAGGAGTCCCGGGAGCTTTTCGACGAGGCCACCGGAATCGTGAAATTCAAACGCAGGAAGAACACGGCCCAGAAGAAGCTGGAGGACGAGAAGCAGAACATCGTCCGCATTAACGACATTCTGGCGGAGCTGGAAAAGCAGCTGGGACCGCTGGAAAAGCAGTCAGCGGCAGCCAGAGAATATCTGAAGAAAAAAGAAGCATTAAAGCTCTGCGATGTGAATATGTTCCTTTTGGAGACGGAGCGTGTCCAGGGGGCGCTGACGGAGCTGGAGCAGAAAATCAGCGATACGGATCGGGAGTTAAAAGAGACTACCGGACAGTATGAGAATATCAAAAAGGAACACGCCCGCATCGAAGAAGAGTTAGAGGAGCTGAACCGACGTCTGGATGAGACGAAGGAAGCGGCGTCCAGGGCGGGTCTGGGCCGTCAGCAGCTGGAAGGCCAGATTGAAGTCCTGAAGGAGCAGATCAACTCCGTCCGACAGGGCGGCGAGCAGCTGGAAGGACGTCTGAAAAATATCGCGGCGGATGTGAAGGAGCGGCAGGAGGCCAGAGAAAAACTGGCGGCAGAGCAGGCGGAGCTTGCAAAGCAGCTGGAGGCAGCTGCCTCCGTTTCCGGCGAGGCCGACGCGCGCTTACAGGAACTGCGGGAGCAGATCGAGGCGGAAAATACAGCCGCTGAGATCTGCAAGAACACCATCATCAGTTTGTTAAATGAGCGGGCCTCCACCAAGGGCCGCCTGCAGCGCTACGACGCCATGCAGGAGCAGGCCCAGATTCGGAGAACGGAGCTGAATCAGAAGCTGCTGCTGGCGAAAAGCAGTGAGGAAGAGCAGCGGGTACAGTACGAAGGACATCTGAAGAAACTGGAAGAAATTTCCGGAAGAATTATTACACTGTCGGAAGCTCAGCGGGAGAAGGAGGCGGAAGCCGAAGGCCTGCGCCGGGAGTTGGGAAAAAAGAACGAGGAGCTGGAGATTGGCCAGAGCGCTTTTCACCGGGAATCCTCCCGCCTGGAATCCCTGCGGAACATGGCCGAGCGCTACGATGGCTACGGCAACAGCATCCGCAAGGTCATGGAGCAGAAAAAGAACGTGCCGGGCATCGAGGGCGTGGTAGCGGACCTCATCAAAGTGGATCAGCGGTATGAGACCGCCATCGAGACAGCTCTGGGCGGCAGCATCCAGAATATTGTCACGGAAAATGAGGATACTGCCAAGGAGCTGATTGAATATCTGAAAAAGAACCGGTTTGGCCGGGCCACCTTCCTGCCCCTGACCAGCGTGGGTGGACGGGGCGGCTTCGCGAAGCCGGAGGCCCTGAAGGAAAAGGGCGCCATCGGCCTTGCCAGTACTCTGATACGGGCGGACAAAAAGTATGATCGGGTAGTACAGCATCTGCTGGGCCGGGTACTGGTGGCAGAGCACATTGACGACGCCATCCGTATTGCCCGGAAATACAAGCATTCTATCTTTATCGTCACGTTGGAGGGCGAGTCCTTAAGCCCCGGCGGCTCCATGACCGGCGGAGCCTTCCGCAATTCCAGCAATTTGCTTGGCCGAAAGCGGGAGCTGACGGAGCTGGAAGAGAATGTACAGAAGCTGGAGACGGATATCCGGGAAGCCCGTCTTCAAATCGAAACTTTGCGGGAGCAGCGCCGGGAGCGGCGCGCGGAGGCAGAGTCCTTAAGTACAGAGCTACAGCGGCTGTATCTGCAGCAGAATACGGTGAAGATGAATTCCGATCAGGCGAAAGCAAGACTGGATGAGATTATTGAGGGCTATTCCGGACTTCGAAAGGAACTTTCGGAAATCGAGAAGCAGTTTGCGGACATTCACGACAGCCGCGAAGCTATTTTCCGGGAAATACGGGAGTCTGAGGAGCAGGAGAAGCAGAATGAGGCCAGAATCGAGACGGCGCAGGCAAGATTAGCTGAGCTGAAGCAGAGCGAGGCTGAGAGCATCGGCGACAACGAAAAGGCGCACCTGAAGCTGGCGGCCCTGACCCAGAAGGCGGGCTTTGTGGATGAAAACGCGGCCCGTATTGAGCGGGAGCTTGTGAGACTTCATACGGAAGAGCAGGAGATTCACGAGGGTATGCAGAAGGGCAATGCCGACATCGAAGCCAAAGAGGAAGGCATTGGCGCTTTGCGGAAGCAGATAGAGGATATGATCGCCAGGAGCGAGCGCTTAAATGGTGAGACCGCAGAGCTTGGCGGCAAGCGGGAAGCACTGCTGACCGGCCAGAAGGATTTCTTTACGAAGCGTGAGGAGCTGTCCGATAAGCAGACCCGGCTGGATAAAGAGGTTTTCCGCCTGAACAGTCAGCGGGAAAAGCTGGAAGAAACGGTGGATTCCCTGACCGATTACATGTGGGAGGAGTACGAGCTGACCTACAACACAGCCCTTCCCATGAAACAGGAAGAGGATATGGATTTGGCGGCACTGAAGAAGCAGACCAGTGTGCTGAAGGATGAGATACGGAAGCTGGGCGATGTCAATGTGAATGCCATTGAGGATTATAAAAATATCTCAGAGCGGTATGAATTTATGAACACCCAGCGGAACGACTTGGTAAAGGCCGAGGAGACCCTGATGGGCATTATTTCGGAACTGGATACAGGCATGCGCCGCCAGTTCGAAGAACAGTTTGCCCGGATTCGGGTAGAGTTTGACAAGGCTTTCAAGGAATTGTTCGGTGGCGGAAAGGGAACCCTGGAGCTGGATCCGGATGCGGACATGCTGGAGGCAGGCGTGCGGATTATCGCCCAGCCGCCCGGCAAAAAGCTGCAGAACATGATGCAGCTTTCCGGCGGAGAAAAGGCCCTGACGGCCATTTCACTCCTGTTCGCCATTCAGAACCTGAAACCCTCGCCCTTCTGTCTGCTGGATGAGATTGAGGCAGCTTTGGATGATTCCAACGTAAACCGCTTTGCAAAATATCTTCATAAGTTGACAAAGAATACACAGTTTATTATTATTACACATAGGAAGGGAACCATGGAGTCCGCAGATCGTCTGTATGGTATTACCATGCAGGAGAAGGGCGTCTCCACGCTGGTTTCCGTAAATCTGATTGAAGAGGAATTAGATGAATAGTTAAATTCAGGGGGAAATGAAATGTCTGAGGAAAAAAAAGGCTTTTTCAGCCGTCTGGTCTCCGGTCTTGCCAAGACCAGAGCAAACATCGCGGCCGGTATTGACAGTATTTTCAGCGGATATTCCGCGATTGACGACGATTTCTATGAGGAGATCGAGGAGATCCTGATCATGGGCGACATCGGCATTAATGCCACCAACGCTATCCTGGAGGATCTGAAGCAGAAGGTGAAGGAGCAGCACATCAAGGAGCCATCCGAATGCAAGCAGCTTCTGATCAACAGCATCAAGGAGCAGATGCAGGTGGGCGACGTGGCATACCGCTTTGAGCAGGAGAAGTCCGTGGTGCTGGTCATCGGCGTCAACGGCGTGGGTAAGACCACATCGGTGGGAAAGCTTGCAGGCAAGCTGAAAGATCAGGGCAAAAAGGTGATTCTGGCGGCGGCAGATACCTTCCGCGCGGCAGCAGGCGAGCAGCTGACCGAGTGGGCGAACCGGGCCGGCGTGGAGATTATCGGCGGCAGCGAGGGCGCAGATCCGGCTTCCGTAGTTTATGACGCAGTCTGCGCGGCCAAGGCGCGGCATGCGGACGTATTACTCTGCGATACGGCGGGACGTCTTCACAATAAGAAGAATCTGATGGAGGAGCTTCGGAAAATCAACCGGATTATCGACCGGGAGTACCCGGACGCATTCCGTGAGACCCTGGTCGTCCTGGATGGCACCACCGGACAGAACGCTCTGGAGCAGGCCCGTCAGTTCAAAGAGGTCTGCGACATCACAGGCATCATTCTCACGAAGCTGGACGGAACAGCCAAGGGCGGTATCGCGGTGGCAATCCAGTCCGAACTTGGTATCCCGGTGAAGTACATCGGCGTGGGTGAGAGCATCGAGGATCTGCAGAAGTTTGACGCGGACGAATTTGTGAACGCCCTGTTCCATCAGGAAAATGATGACTGACAAAATTTGTAAAAACACAATATAAGAGGAGAAAAACATGCTTACACTGGAAAAATTCGAAGAAGCCTCAGAGGTGGTTAAAAAAGTAGCGATCGAGACCAAGCTGTTATACAGTCCGTATTTCAGCGAGCGCACCGGCAATAAGGTATATCTGAAGCCGGAAAATATGCAGGTAACCGGCGCGTACAAGATTCGCGGTGCTTACTACAAGATCAGTACCTTAAGCGACGAAGAGCGCTCCAAGGGATTGATTACCGCATCCGCCGGAAATCACGCCCAGGGCGTGGCTTACGCGGCCAAGGCCTATGGCGTAAAAGCGGTCATTGTGATGCCGACCACCACGCCGCTGATGAAGGTGGAGCGTACCAAGAGCTATGGCGCTGAGGTCGTACTTCACGGCGACGTGTATGATGAGGCGTGTGAGTATGCGTATAAGCTGGCGGAGGAGCACGGCTATACCTTTATCCATCCCTTCGATGATCTGGCGGTAGCCACCGGCCAGGGAACTATTGCCATGGAGATTGTAAAGGAGCTGCCGCTGGTAGACTACATTCTGGTTCCCATCGGAGGCGGCGGACTTTCCACCGGCGTGTCTACTCTGGCAAAGCTTTTGAATCCGAATATCAAGGTTATCGGCGTGGAGCCCGCAGGCGCCAACTGTATGCAGGTTTCTCTGAAGAATAAGAAGGTGACCACCCTGCCGACGGTCAGCACCATCGCCGACGGTACCGCAGTGAAGACTCCGGGAACCAAGATTTTCCCGTATATTCAGAAGAATCTGGACGACATCATCACCGTCACCGACGACGAGCTCATTGGCGCGTTCCTGGATATCGTGGAGAACCACAAGATGGTGGTAGAAAACTCCGGTCTTTTGACTGTAGCGGCTCTGAACCACCTGAACGTGAAAGGTAAGAAGATTGTCTCCATCTTAAGCGGCGGAAATATGGACATCATCACCATGTCCTCCATGGTACAGTTCGGCCTGATCCAGAGAGACCGTATCTTCACCGTATCCACCATGCTTCCGGACAAGCCCGGAGAGATGGTCAAGATCTCCCAGGTCATCGCCGACGAGAACGGCAATATCGTCAAGCTTGATCACAATCAGTTTATCGGTACCAACCGGAACGAGGGCGTGGAGCTGCGTATCACCATCGAGGCCTTCGGTACTGAGCACAAGAACCGCATCGTCAAGAAGCTGGACGAGGCAGGCTTCCGGCCGCGGTTAGTGAAGATCAACCTGTAAAAAATCTGGCAAATGAGGAATTTCCCCTTGCATTTGTTGAAAAAATATAGTAGAATAGCGACCAGTGCATAAGGGAGTAGTTAGCGCCGGCTGGCGTGACAAAATCAACACATTGGCCATAAAGCCTGGTTTTGTATGAAATAACGAGACTTATCCGCAGAAGAAATTCTGCGGGTAGGTCTCTTGTTTTATATAGGGGCTTGTGCGCCGGAGTAAAAAGAAAAAGGAGAACTTCATTATGGGATTGGTAGAACTTTTCGTTCTTGCGGTAGGCCTGTCCATGGACGCTTTTGCCGTATCGGTCTGTAAGGGCCTGGCGGTACAGAAGGCGGGTGTAGAAGAATGCTGTATCGCAGGCGTCTGGTTTGGCGGCTTTCAGGCGCTGATGCCGCTTCTTGGATATCTGCTGGGCAGCCAGTTTAAGGATTACATCACCTGCGTCGATCACTGGATTGCCTTTGTGCTGCTTCTCATCATCGGCGTCAATATGATTCGGGAGGCTCTGGGAAAAGAAGAGGACGGGGAGGTCTGTCCGAAGGAAGAGAATCCATTTGCGTTCAAAACCATGCTGATGCTGGCGGTAGCCACCAGCATCGACGCCCTGGCCGTGGGGATCACCCTGGCTTTTTTAAACGTGGCGCTGATTCCTTCCGTAACATTTATCGGTGTAACAACTTTCGTGATTTCCGCCATCGGTATTCGCATCGGCAATATCTTTGGTATGAAGTACAAATCCAGAGCGGAATTCGCGGGCGGCGTGATTCTCATCTGTATCGGCCTGAAGATTCTGCTGGAGCACCTGGGAATTCTGGGTTAAGGGGCAGAATATCCGAAAAATAATTTTGTCAAGAAAAAATACTTGACATCCCTGCCCGGATTGTGTATGATAAGTCAGGCAGGTGAGAAGTATGGATAAAATTCTGGAGCAGACGCTGCTGTATGATTTTTACGGAGAACTGCTGACGGATCATCAGAAGCAGATTTACGAGGACGTGGTGCTGAACGATTATTCCTTCAGCGAGGTGGCGGAGGAAAAGGGTATCAGCCGCCAGGGCGTGCATGATCTGATTAAGCGGTGCAACAAGATTCTGCAGGAATACGAGTCGAAGCTTCACCTGGTTGAGAAGTTTGTGACCATCAAAGAGCAGATCGAAGAGATGGAAAAGTCCTTAAGGGAGACCGAAGAGCCGGACAAGGAAGCGCTTGTGCGGCAGTTAAACGGGATATTGGAGAATTTATAGATGGCATTTGAAAGTTTATCTGATAAATTACAGAATGTATTTAAGAACCTGCGGGGTAAGGGACGTCTTTCCGAGGCGGATGTGAAAGCATCCTTAAAGGAAGTCAAGATGGCTCTTCTGGAAGCCGACGTAAGCTTTAAGGTAGTCAAGCAGTTTATCAAGTCCGTAGAGGAACGCGCCATCGGCGCGGATGTGATGAACAGTCTGACGCCGGGACAGCAGGTGGTAAAGATTGTCCATGAGGAACTGATTTCCCTGATGGGCAGCGAGACCACAGAGCTGAAGCTTCGTAACCCCGGTGAAGTGACCGTTCTGATGATGATGGGTCTTCAGGGAGCCGGTAAAACCACCACGGCAGCCAAGCTGGCCGGAAAGCTGAAGAGCAAGGGCCGCAAGGTACTGCTGGTAGCCTGTGACGTCTATCGTCCGGCTGCGATTAAGCAGCTGCAGGTCAACGGCGAGAAGCAGGGCGTAGAGGTATTTACCATGGGCGAGAATCAGAAGCCGGTGAATATCGCGAAGGGCGCTTATGAGTACGCGAAGAAGAATAACTTCAATGTGGTCATCCTCGATACTGCAGGCCGTCTGCATGTGGACGAAGACATGATGGAGGAGCTGCAGGAGATCAAAGAAAATCTGCATGTGGATCAGGCGCTTCTGACCGTAGACGCCATGACAGGACAGGACGCAGTCAATGTGGCCACTGTGTTCAATGACAAGATTGGCATCGACGGCGTCATCCTGACCAAGTTAGACGGAGATACCCGAGGCGGAGCCGCGCTGTCTGTCAAGGCAGTGACCGGAAAGCCGATTTTATATATAGGTATGGGCGAGAAGCTTTCGGATCTGGAGCAGTTTTATCCGGACCGTATGGCGTCCCGTATCCTCGGTATGGGCGATGTGCTGACTCTGATTGAGAAGGCGCAGGAGTCCGTGGACGAGGAAAAAGCCAAGGCCATGACGCAGAAGCTGAAGAAAGCACAGTTTGGCTTTGACGATTATCTGGAGAGTATGAACCAGATGAAGAAAATGGGAGGTCTTTCCAGCGTGCTGGCCATGATGCCGGGTCTGGGAAGCCAGATGAAGGACATTGAAAACGCCATCGACGAGAAGAAAATGGCGCGCACCGAGGCGATCATTCTTTCCATGACGCCGAAGGAGCGGTCCAATCCCGAGATTCTGAACCCGTCGAGAAGGCACCGCATTGCCAAAGGCGCAGGTGTGGATATCGCCGAGGTCAACCGCCTGGTGAAGCAGTTCGAGCAGATGCGTAAGATGATGAAGCAGATGCCCGGCATGATGGGAATGGGCGGCAAACGTGGTAAAAAGGGACGTATGCGTTTTCCTTTTTAAATAAATAAAAATACTATATTAACAGCAGAAAATGCGGAGGTGAAACAAATGGCAGTAAAGATTAGATTAAGAAGAATGGGTCAGAAGAAAGCTCCTTTCTATAGAATCATCGTAGCAGATTCCAGATCCCCGAGAGACGGTCGTTTTATCGAGGAGATCGGTACCTACGATCCGAGCACAGATCCGAGTACTTTCAAGGTAGACGTTGAGGCAGCTAAGAAGTGGCTTGCAAACGGCGCTCAGCCGACTGAGATGGTAGGCAAGATCCTGAAGGCAGCAGGCGTAGAGAAATAATCGAGGTATCGAATGAAAGAATTAGTAGAAGTGATTGCAAAATCACTGGTGGAGCATCCGGATGAGGTTGTCGTTACGGAGACAGAGAATGAGAAAACCATTCTGGTCGAGCTCCGCGTAGCGCCTTCTGATATGGGCAAGGTAATCGGCAAACAGGGTCGTATCGCCAAGGCCATTCGCAGCGTTGTCAAGGCAGCGTCATCTAAGGAAGAGAAAAAAGTAGTTGTGGAGATTCTTCAGTAGAATTCCGCACAGACGGCGGGTGGAGACACCCGCTGTTCTTTTATACAATAGGAACTATTGTATAAAAGGCGGAGAATCCTGCCTTGCAGGATTCTATTATTAATGACAAAAAGGGAGGAAACACAATGGAACAGTATCTGCGTGTAGGCGTCATTTCATCCACACATGGTCTGAAGGGCGAGGTAAAGGTATTCCCGACCACGGATGATCCGGAGCGTTTCCGGAAGCTGAAAAAGGTATATCTGGACACAGGAAAAGACTATATGCCTCTGAAGGTCACCGGCATAAAGTTTTTCAAAAATCAGGTTATTCTGAAATTTCAGGAATTTCAGGACATTAACGAAATCGAAAAATACAGAGGAAAAGATCTCTTAATCGATAGAGAGCAGGCGGTGCCGCTTGCGGAAAATGAAAATTTCATCGTGGATCTGATTGACATGGACGTCTACGATGAAGAGGAGAAGCGTCTCGGCACCCTGACGGATGTGCTGCAGACCGGAGCCAACGACGTGTACGTGGTGGAGACGGACGAGGGCAAGGAGATCCTGCTTCCGGCGATTCCGTCCTGCATTCTGGATGTGGACGTGGAAGCTGCAAAAATGATCGTGCGTATCCCGGAGGGCCTGCTTTGATGAACCGATATCATGTGCTGACTTTATTTCCGGAAATGATTGAAAATGGTTTAAAGACCAGCATCACAGGCCGGGCCATCGAAAATGGAACGATTGGTCTGAATGCCATCAATATTCGTGACTTTGCAGACAATAAGCACAATAAAGTGGACGATTACCCCTACGGCGGCGGCGCGGGCATGGTCATGCAGGCTGAGCCGGTGTACCGGGCCTGGGCTTCGGTGACGGAGAAAGTCGGGAAAAAAGCCCGGACCATCTATGTAACGCCCCAGGGAACCACCTTCCATCAGGGCATGGCGGAGGAGTTGGCGAAGGAAGAGGATGTGATTTTCCTCTGCGGCCATTATGAGGGCGTTGATGAGCGTGTGCTGGAAGAGATTGTGACAGACTATGTATCCATTGGCGATTATGTGCTGACCGGCGGGGAATTTCCGGCTATGGTCATGATCGACGCCATTTCCCGGCTGGTGCCGGGGGTGCTGAATAATGAAGTGTCCGCGGAGTTTGAAAGCTTCCAGGACGGACTTCTGGAATATCCCCAGTACAGCCGCCCGGAGGTGTGGCACGATAAAGAGGTACCGCCGGTGCTGTTGTCCGGAAATCACACAAATATTGAAGGCTGGCGGCAGGAGCTATCTATTCTGCGGACGAAAGAGCGGCGGCCGGATCTCTACGAGACTTATCGAGAGCAACAAAAGGAAATGCAGGAGAAAAATAAGAGAAAACGCCGTTTCAAGGGCGTCATCTTTGACATGGACGGTTGTCTGATTGATTCCGAGCGTCTTTATGCCCAGTGTTGGAAGATGGCCTTTCATAAAATGGGGATTCCCATTTCGGATGAGACACTGAATAGTTGGAACGGCATCGGCGGAGAGGAGCTGGAGCATGCGATTGAGAGCGTGACCGGAGAAGCGCGTCTTATACCGGAGCTGCGCGCGATCCGCGACGGATATATGGCCGGGGCGCTGGAGGATGGCCGTATGCCCCTGATGCCTTACGCAAAGGAAATCGTGACCCTGGCAAGAGAAAAAGGCATGACCGTAGGTGTGGCCAGCGGTACTATTCGGGAACGGGCGGAGAAAATGCTGCGTTTTCACGGAATCTATGAGATGCTGGACTGTACAGCTTTTGGAAATGAAGTACAGGCAGGAAAACCGGCGCCGGATCTGTATCGGCTGGCCATGAAGCGAGGGGGCTTAAAGCCTTCCGAGGTTATCGCCTTTGAGGATTCGCTCAGCGGCGTAAAGGCAGCCCGGGCGGCCGGACTTCGGACTGTCTATGTCCCACAGCCGGGCTTCCGGGATCTGGAGCCGGATGTGAATTATTATCGGAAAATCGGCGATCTGGCCGAGGGCATGGCGATTTTACGTGTCCTGCCGTAATGAGAGAGAAAAGGGAAGAGACATTGGAAGGAAATTTAACCAAAGGTCCCATTTTGAAGACATTGACGAAGCTGGCGATTCCTATCATGGCTTCGTCTTTTCTTGGGACCTTATATAATATTACCGATATGGCCTGGATAGGACAGCTGGGCTCTAAGGCTGTGGCAGGCGTCGGAGTGGGCGGTATGTATATCTGGCTTTCGCAAGGGTTGGCATCTATGTCCCGTATGGGCGGTCAGGTGCAGGTGGCCCAGTATATTGGCCGGGGCGATTGGGAAGAAGCCCATGGCTACGCCCAGGCAGCAGTGCAGCTGTCACTTTTGACGGGACTGGTTTTTTCAGCCATGTGTGTGATATTTCTGCATCCGCTGGTAGGCTTTTTCAAGCTGACGGATCCGGAAGCGCTGGATGCGGCCTTTTCCTACACACGGGTGGCCTGCGGTCTGCTGGTATTTTCATTTCTGACACTGACACTGACCGGATTGTATACAGCCCAGGGCGATTCCAAGACGCCTTTTGTGGCGAACCTCATCGGTCTGGCGATCAATATGATTCTGGATCCGGTGCTGATTCTGGGACTTGGTCCGTTTCCGAAGCTGGGAGCGGTCGGGGCTGCCATTGCTACCGTGACGGCACAGTTTATCGTAATGGGAATCATGGTGCTGGGTGTGGTGTTCCGGAAAAATGAAAATGTGCTGAAGGGCATTCACCTCTATGCGAAGATCCCGTCGAAATATCTGAAGGGCATCTGTAAAATCGGTATTCCCACAGCCCTGCAGGGCATGGCTTACTGCGCCATTTCCATGGTGCTGACCCGGATGGTGTCCGCTTATGGCGCAGCAGCGGTGGCGGTACAGCGGGTGGGCGGTCAGATTGAATCCGTCTCCTGGAATACGGCAGATGGCTTCGCGGCGGCTCTGAATGCCTTTATCGGCCAGAATTATGGAGCGGGAAAAATGGACCGGGTAAAAAAAGGCTACCGGGCTTCACTTTGGACTGTGGGAGTCTGGGGACTTTTGATCACATTGGCCTTTGTTTTAATGCCCGGGCCCATTGCGAAAATCTTTTTCTATGAGCCGGAAGCCATTTCCATTGCAGTCGGTTATCTGATTATCATTGGCTTCTGTGAGGGCTTTATGTGCGAAGAGCTGATGACGGTGGGGGCTTTATCGGGACTTGGGCGAACCCGCCTTTGCAGCATTATCAGCATTAGCTTCACCAGCGCCCGGATTCCGTTGGCCGTTCTTTTGGGCGGACGTATGGGGCTGACCGGTATCTGGTGGGCGTTCTCCTCCACATCCATTGTAAAAGGTATCATTTTTGTGCTGACCTTTTTCTATATTACCAGGGAGACAGAAAATTCTGCGGTTCGATGAAAAAGTTCTTGTAATCAAGGACAAATGTCACTATAATAAATAAGATTAAGCAACTATAAGACTATTTTTGAACGAAGGAGAAAGTTATGAATGAATCAAATGGAGTAATTCGTGATGCCAGAAAACTGGGCGTACCCAAAATGCTGATTCTGGGTCTGCAGCACATGTTCGCCATGTTCGGAGCTACGATTCTGGTTCCGATTCTGGTCAACAGCTATTTCGTGGATGCCTGCGGAGAGGGACCGACAAGAGGACTGACCGTAGCTGTAACACTGTTCTGCGCGGGCTTTGGAACCCTGCTGTTCCATGTCTGCACCAAGTTTAAGGTTCCGGCATTCCTGGGATCCTCATTCGCTTTCTTGAGTGGATTTTCTACCGTAGCACATCTGGATACCGGCATGTACGCCACCATGAGCGTCAATGACAAAGCGGCTTATGCCTGCGGCGGTGTCGTAGTGGCAGGTCTTCTGTATCTGGTACTGGCCCTGATTATCCGCCTGGTAGGCGTAAAGCGCGTGATGCGTTTCCTCCCGCCGGTTGTGACCGGACCGGTTATCATCTGTATCGGACTGAGCCTGGCAGGATCTGCCATCAACAATGCTTCCACCAACTGGTTCCTGGCACTGGTTGCTCTGGCTGTCATCATCGTATTCAATATCTGGGGCAAGGGAATGTTCAAGATTATCCCCATCCTGATGGGCGTTATGATTTCCTATGTGGTCGCTCTTCTGATGACCATGGCAGGCATGACCAATCCGGACGGCTCTGCTATCCTGAACTTCTCAGCCATCGCTACTTCCGGCTGGGTAGGAGTTCCGCCTCTTCAGATCTGCAAATTTGACGTAACCGCCATTCTGGTTATGGCGCCCATCGCCATCGCTACCATGATGGAGCACGTGGGCGATATGTCCGCGATTTCCGCTACCGTAGGAGAGAACTTCATCGCAAATCCGGGTCTTCACAGAACCCTGCTGGGCGACGGTCTGGCTACCTCCATGGCTGGTTTCCTGGGCGGACCTGCGAACACCACTTACGGCGAGAACACAGGCGTATTGGAGCTAAGCCGTGTCCATGACCCGCGCGTCATCCGGATCGCAGCCGTATTCGCCATCATCGTAAGCTTTATTCCGAAGGTATCCGCTATCATCAGTACCATGCCGTCTGCTATCATCGGCGGCGTCAGCTTCATGTTGTATGGTATGATTTCTGCTATCGGTGTACGTAACGTGGTAGAGAACAAGGTTGACCTGACCAAGTCCAGAAACCTGATCATCGCAGGCGTTATCTTCGTATGCGGTCTGGGCTTCAGCAGCGGCATCACCTTCACGGTAGGCGGTACCCCGATTACCCTGACTGCGCTGGCTATCGCAGCTATCGCAGGCATTCTGCTGAACATGATTCTGCCGGGCAATGATTATGAGTTCGGTGTAAATGAAACCGGCGACGAGAACCGCGGTATTCATGCGTAAATCATTTATATAAGTAAGCCGGAAATCACGCTGTTGGCGTGATTTCTGCGTATTACGGTGTAACAGGAGAGTCATTATGAACATGCTTGAGGTGAGCGCCCGCCTGCGCGCAGGCGAGGCAATTCCGGTAAAAGAACAGATGAAGCTGGTGGTTTCCCTGTCTGTTCCGGCGATCCTGGAGCAGCTCGTAATGACTCTTATGAGTTATATCGATACAGCCATGGTGGGGGGCCTGGGTTATCAGGCTACAGCAGCCATCGGTGTTGTGGCCAGCAGTATCTGGTTCATGAATGCCTTTGTCAATGCTGCGGCCATCGGCTTTTCCGTGCAGGTAGCCCAGTATCTGGGCGCGGGACGGGAGAGTGACAGCCGGGATGTGCTCTGTCAGGCTATTCTTTTTAATGTGATTTTCGGTACGGCCTTCGGGGCAGTGGTCATCGGTATCGGTCAGTTTCTACCTGCCATTCTCGGCGCGGAGGCGGAGATTGCGCCCTATGCGCGGGCATATTTCTGTACGGTGGCATTTTTTGTGCCTTTCAGTATGGCGTCGGCCATCTATTCCAGCATTTTCCGGTGCAGCGGCAATGTGGTGCTTCCGAGCATCATGAATGTGGGCATGTGCGTGCTGGATGTGATTTTCAATTTCTTTCTGATTAACCCTGTCAGACAAATAGGAAATAGGACTATCTGGGGCGCGGGACTCGGCGTCCGGGGCGCGGCCATCGGGACCGGTCTTGCCCAGGCCTGTGTAGGCCTGACGCTGCTGGCATTTCTGCTGATTCGAAAAGGTCCATTGAAGCTTCAGGGCGGTGAAACATGGCGTTTTACAAAGGTCTGCATGAAAAATACCTGGTTTCTGGCTCTCCCGGCGGCACTGGAACGCAGCACTCTGTGTCTGGCGCAGATTGTCATGACCGGCGTTGTAACCGGCATGGGGCCGGTGGCAGTGGCAGCCAACTATGTGGCGGTGCAGACGGAAGGAATCTGTTACCTTCCGGCTTACGGCGTGGCGGCGGCTGCGACGGCGCTGGTGGGACAGAGCATTGGCGCTGCTCGAAAGGATATGGCGAAGCGCTTTGCCTACGGTACGACGCTGGTGGGCTTCCTGCTGGTAAGCTGTACCGGCACGCTCTTGTTCTGTTTTGCTCCGATACTTACCAGACTGCTGACAGGAGAAGCAGAGGTGATTGCTCTAAGTACCCGGGCGCTTCGCATTGTGGCCTTTTCCGAGCCGCTGTTTGCGGTCAGTATCGTGGTTATCGGAGCGCTCCGGGGCGCGGGAGACGGCAAGGGTCCGTTTCTCATCAATCTGTGCAGCATGTGGGGCATCCGTGTGGTGACGGTGCTCTTATTTACCAGACAGTTCGGGGTCTTAGGCGTCTGGGCGACTATGGCGGTGGAACTTATCTGCCGCGGTATCTTTTTCCTGATCCGGCTTCTGCGGGGACGCTGGATTCAGGTGGGCGCTTTAAAATAAAATTAAGAAAATTATATGAAAATGATAGAAAGAAATCCTTGCATTTTCAGGATTCCTATGATAAAATTAACCACGTTGTGATAAAAAAGCAGATGGTCCGCTGCTGCAGCAGTCGGAAAGGGCATCTTTTGGCAGAATTCTATTTGATAAGATCGAGAGAGAAGCGAGACATATACGCGCCGGCCTCCGGTGCGGTTTCGGGTCCTTTGTACTGGCGGTAAGAACATCCAGAAAATAAGGAGGAGACAACGAAATGAACGAGATTATTAAGAACATTGAGGCTGAGCAGCTGAAGGCTGAAGTACCGGAGTTTAAGGTAGGAGATACCGTAAAGGTTTACGGTAAGATCAAAGAGGGTAACCGTGAGCGTATTCAGGTATTCGAGGGTATCGTACTGAAGAAGCAGGGCGGCGGAGCCCGCGCTACCTTTACTGTAAGAAAGAATTCCAACGGCGTAGGCGTTGAGAAGACATGGCCGCTGCATTCCCCGAACGTAGAGAAGGTTGAGGTTGTTCGTCATGGTAAGGTAAGACGTGCGAAACTGAACTACTTAAGAGGACGTGTAGGAAAGCGCGCAAAGGTGAAAGAGCTTGTAAAATAATCACGAAGTTGTAAAGATAAGAGGGAGAATGAAAATTCTCCCTTTTTCTTTCATGTAGCTTTGGGACACAGGAAAGGCCCTCCGGGCAGGCGGGGATTTTGCAGGGGCAGAACCCTGTTTGGAAAGGTTGTGGAGGCGTAACGATGCGTAGAAGAGGATTGAACTTCCGACGGAGAAAAAGAACAATCAATCTGTCCGCTCTGCAGGGAGCGACAGTCTGGATAGGAGAGATTATTCTGGCCTTTGTGGTAGGCTGTATGGTGGTCTGGTTTTTCGGTTATTCCTTAAGCAATGTGGGCGAGTCCATGGAGCCAACCCTGAAAAGCGGCGATAAGGTGTTAATTAACCGTCTGATTTATGAAGTGAAGTCACCGTCCTACGGAGATTTGATTGTGTTTAAGCCCAATGGCAACCAGAACGCCCATTACCACATCAAGCGGGTGGTAGGAAAGCCAGGCGACACCGTCACCATCAAGAGCGGCCGCGTCTTTGTCAACGGCGAGCTGCTGAACGAGACCGTGCAGACCGAAAGCATGCAGGACGCAGGACTGGCTGAGGAAGGCGTAAAGCTGGGAACGGACGAATATTTCGTGCTGGGCGATAACCGCAACAACAGTGAGGACAGCCGAAGCGCCAACATCGGCAATGTAAAAAAGGAAGATATACTGGGCAGGGCCTGGTTTGTGGTGACGCCCGGGGAGCGCTTCGGGTGGTTGAAATAGATAGAAAATGGAGAATGAACGATGAATATACAGTGGTATCCGGGACATATGACCAAGGCCCGGAGAATGATGCAGGAGAATATCAAGCTGGTGGATCTGGTCATCGAGCTGGTGGACGCCCGCGTGCCCCTGAGCAGCCGAAATCCTGACATCGACGATCTGGGCCGCAATAAGGCGAGACTGCTCCTGTTAAATAAGTCCGATCTGGCGGACGAGGCGGCCAACGAGGCCTGGAGCGCTTATTTTCGGGCAAAGGGCTTCCAGGTGGTGAAGCTCAATTCCCGCAGCGGTGCAGGCTTTAAGAGTGTGAACGCGGCTGTCCAGGAAGCCTGCAAGGAGAAAATTGAGCGCGATCGAAGAAGAGGTATCCTGAACCGTCCAGTCCGCGCCATGGTGGCGGGTATCCCCAACGTGGGCAAGTCTACCTTTATCAACAGCTTTGCGGGCAAGGCCTGCACCAAGACCGGCAATAAGCCCGGCGTCACCAAGGGCGCCCAGTGGGTGCGCCTGAATAAGCAGGTGGAACTCTTAGACACCCCGGGTATCCTCTGGCCAAAGTTTGAGGACCAGGAGGTGGGTATCAAGCTGGCTATGATTGGTTCCATTAAAGAAGAAATTTTGAATACAGAGGAGTTGTCTCTGGAACTTTTGAAGCTTCTGAAAAGCAGGTACAGCGGCACCATCAACGAGCGATATGACGCAGATGAGGCGCTTGGCGAGGTGGAGCTTTTGGGAGAGATCGCGAAGCGAAGGGGCTGCCTGATGAAGGGCGGAGAACCGGATCTGACCAAGGCTGCAGCTATCCTGCTGGAAGATTTCCGGAGTGGAAAGCTGGGCAAAATCACACTGGAGCTGCCGGAACAGGCGCAGGAGGACTGACAATGGAACAGAGAGATAACAGAGAGGATATCGAGACAGAAGAGAAGCCGAATGTTATGCGGGAGCTTCTCGGCATGCTGGTATATGTGGGCATTGTTCTGGCTATCACATTTCTGATTATTACCTTTGTAGGGCAGCGGACCCATGTGAGCGGTGAGTCTATGGAAAATACCCTGGACGACGGCGATCAGTTGATCGTGGATAAGCTTACATATCGGTTCCACGATCCGGAGCGGTTTGACATTATTGTGTTTCCGTTCCGCTACAAGGATAATACGTATTATATCAAACGTATCATCGGACTGCCGGGTGAGACCGTGCAGATTGCAGATGGTGAGATTTATATCAACGGAGAGGTGCTTGAGGAATCCTATGGCCGCGAGGTCATGCAGGACGCAGGACTGGCTGCGGAGCCCATTACCCTGGGTGATGATGAGTATTTCGTGTTGGGCGATAACCGGAACTACAGCTCAGACAGCCGTGATCCCAGCGTGGCGCTGATTCACCGGAAAGAGATCATCGGACGGGCATGGCTGCGTATCTGGCCCCTGGATTCTTTCGGCATTTTGAAGCATCAGTAGAGGCGGGATTATGACAAAGACAGAGCAGCTGCGCGTGGAGCGGGAGCAGCGGAAACAGGAAAAATTAGCGAAGGAGCGGGAGCGTCTGGAGGGCATGCGTTCCTTTGAGCATCAGTACGGGGGCTATGGAGCCGTCTGCGGCATCGACGAGGTGGGCAGAGGACCGCTGGCAGGCCCGGTGGTGGCCGGAGCTGTGATTCTGTCACCAGACTGTGAGATTCTCTATCTTAACGATTCTAAGAAGCTGTCGGAGAAAAAGCGTGAGCTTTTGTACGATGAGATTATGGAAAAGGCGGTGGCGACGGGCATCGGCGTTATCAGCCCGGCCCGTATCGACGAGATCAACATTCTGCAGGCCACCTATGAGGCCATGCGGATGGCGATTTCCAATCTGAAGGTGCAGCCGTCCGTCCTGTTAAATGACGCAGTGACGATTCCGCTGGTGGAGATTCCCCAGGTTCCCATTATCAAGGGCGACGCCAAGAGTGTGTCCATTGCGGCGGCCAGCATCATTGCCAAGGTCACCAGGGATCATATGATGGTGGAATACGAGGAGATTTACCCGGGATACGGCTTCGCGTCCAATAAGGGCTACGGCTCGGCGCAGCATATCGCGGCTTTGAAAGAACTGGGGCCGACGCCGATTCATCGCAGAACCTTTATTAAAAACTATACGTAAATAATTTAGAGGGCGCGAAAAGGATAGTGAAAACAAGTGTCAAGCTTGCTTGTAAGCTTGTTTTTGCTATTCTTTTCACATCGGATGAATATCCGATGCTTCTTGAATTGTTTACAATTCAAGAAGATGCGCTGAAAAAATTTAGGAGGCTTCTATGCAAAACCGCCGTCAAATCGGCACGGAAGAGGAAGCTTTGGCCGCTGTGTTTCTGAAGGCGCAGGGCTATGAGATACTGGAACAGAATTTTCGCTGCCGTCTGGGTGAGATTGACATTATCGCCCGGGACGGCAGCGCACTTGTATTTATAGAGGTAAAATATCGGAGGAACGCGGCTTACGGGACTCCGGCAGAGGCCGTAAATCTACGGAAGCAGCAGAAGATATGTAAGGTGGCTGATTATTACCGGATGAAGCACCGCGTTTCGGACGGGCAGGCCTGTCGATTTGATGTGGTGGCGATTCAGGGGAGGAACATCCGGCTGATTCGGGATGCCTTTCCTTATTGTTTTTATTGAATAAATATAATATTCAATCAAGAAAAGTTTAAAAGTAAAATAAATACAGTGAAGAAGGAAAGACATCGGTGGCAATGCAAAGGAGAAAATCGAATGGAACAGAAACAGGCAGCGGTTGAGATGACGAAGCTGGACAGAGAGAATGTCTATGAATGGAAAAAAGTAAAAGACAGAATAACGACACACCTGGTGGAGCGTGCAGGCGTTCCGTTTTTACAATTTTCCCTTCTGGAGGAAACCGGCATCGTTACCCACGCCTTTTCCACCCGTCTGGGCGGCGTTAGCGAGGGCGTCTGCAGTACCATGAACGTAAGCTTCACCCGTGGCGACAGGGAAGAAGCGGTACGGGAAAACTATCGGAGGCTGGGCGAAGCTGTGGGCTTCGACTGCGCCGATCTGGTCTGCTCTGATCAGACCCATACCACGAACATCCGGGCTGTCACCGAAGCCGATCGGGGCAAGGGTTTTGCGCGCCCAAAGGACTACACCGACATAGATGGTCTGATTACCAATGTGCCGGGGCTCGTGCTGGCCACCTTTTACGCGGACTGCGTACCGCTGTATTTTGTGGATCCGGTAAAGAAGGCCATCGGCCTGTCCCATTCCGGCTGGCGGGGTACGGTGGGAAAGATCGGGAAAAAGACAGTAGAACGAATGCAGGAAGAATATGGAAGTAACCCATCGGACATCCGGGCAGTTATCGGTCCCTCTATCTGTCAGGACTGCTATGAGGTGAGCGCCGATGTGATCGAAGAGTTCCGGAAGGCGTTTTCAAAGGAATACTGGCCGGAATTATACTATGCCAAAGAAAATGGCAAGTACCAGCTGAATCTCTGGAGAGCCAACGAGCTGATTTTCCGGGAAGCAGGAATTCTGCCGGAGCACACAGCAGTCACAGATCTCTGCACCTGCTGTAATTCCTCTCTTTTATTCAGCCACCGGGCGTCCCATGGAAAGCGCGGAAATCTGGGGGCGTTCCTGATGCTGAAATAGAGTGGTTATTTTGGGATAAATAATAAGGCCGATGCAATTCTATCTGTTTCGATAATTTTGCATCGGCCCCTGTTTTTATTTCCCAAGCTCTCCGTTCTGCCTCTTTTCCAGGAGCTTCCGGATCTTCTCGGTCGGGTTGTTGATCTTTCCAATCGGAGTGTCATGATTCATGGTATCAATAATCGTAGCAAGGAACTTGGTCATATCCGCTTCAGTGTAGTAGGGCTTCTCAAGAAGCTCCGGAGAGCGGTAGTTCAGGTTCGTGGTGACGATACGCTTGATGTAGCCCTTCTCGTAGTACTCGTCGAACTTTTCAAAGCCATCGGTGAAAAGGCCGAAGGTGCAGCAGACATAGACGTTGCGCGCACCCCGCTCCTTCATCTGCTTAGCCACATCCAGCATACTTCCGCCGGAGGAGATCATATCGTCGATGATGATGACGTCCTTGCCGGTCAGGGAGGTTCCTAGGAACTCATGGGCTACGATGGGGTTCTTGCCATTTACGATGGTGGAGTAGTCTCTTCTTTTATAGAACATACCCAGGTCGATACCCAGGACGTTGGAGAAGTATACCGCACGCTCCATGGCGCCTTCGTCGGGGGCGATGATCATTAAGTGATCGTTATCCACCTGCAGATCCGGTTCGGTGCGCAGCAGCGCCTTCATAAACTGATAAGGCGGCTGGAAATTATCAAAGCCGTTCAGAGGGGTGGCGTTCTGTACACGCGGGTCATGTGCGTCGAAGGTGATGATGTTGTCGACACCCATAG
>OLRS01001367.1_pt1 | contig 24175 bp, 21 predicted proteins | sample 1673171 | NCBI WGS metagenome assembly OLRS01 (sample SAMEA3136762, study PRJEB25190) | human gut metagenome | biome: human gut; feature: human-associated habitat; material: faeces | place: Austria | collected 2013
GCATATCGTTGCCGGGGCTATTGCCGGTGATGAGGTTGAAGCGCAGGGCATCGGCACCGAACTTGTCCGCCATCTCCAGCGGGTCAATGCCGTTGCCGAGAGACTTGGACATCTTGCGGCCCTTGTCATCCCGGACCAGACCGTGGATGAACACCGTCTTGAAGGGCTCCTGCTTCATCTGCTCCATGCCGGAGAAGATCAAACGGGCCACCCAGAAGAAGATGATATCGTAGCCGGTGACCAGCACGGAGGTGGGGTACCAGTACCTCAGGTCCTCGGAGTCCTTGTTGGGCCAGCCCAGCGTGGAGAAGGGCCACAGAGCGGAACTGAACCACGTATCCAGCACGTCCTCCTCACGGGTCAGGTGGGTGCAGCCGCACTTTTCGCACCGGGTGGGATCCTGACGGCTGACGTTGATGTGTCCGCACTCGTCGCAGTACCATGCGGGAATCTGGTGGCCCCACCACAGCTGACGGGAGATGCACCAATCATGGACATTCTCCATCCAGTTGGTATAGGTCTTGGTAAAGCGCTCCGGCACAAACTTGATGGTGCCGTCCTTCACCACCCGGATGGCCTCCTTGGCCAGAGGCTCCATCTTCACGAACCACTGGGCAGAGATCAGGGGCTCCACGTCATTGTGGCAGCGATAGCAGGTGCCCACATTGTGGTTGTAAGGCTCCACCTTCACCAGATAGCCCTGCTCCTCCAGATCCTTCACGATGGCCTTGCGGCACTCGTAGCGGTCCATGCCGTTGTAGGGGCCGCCGTTTTCGTTGATGTGACCGTCATCGGCAATGACCCGGATGACCTCCAGATTGTGCCGCAGACCCACCTCAAAGTCGTTGGGGTCGTGGGCGGGGGTGATCTTGACGACACCGGTGCCCTTGGTCATATCAGCGTGCTCGTCGCAGACGATGGGGATCTCCTTGTTCAGCAGGGGCAGGACAACATGGCAGCCGTGGAGATGGGCATAGCGGGGGTCCTCGCCGTTGATGGCAACAGCGGTATCACCCAGCATGGTCTCGGGGCGGGTGGTTGCCAGCTCCAGCATCTCACCGGTCTCCTTGACCGGGTAGAGCAGGTGCCAGAAATTGCCGTCCTTTTCCTCGTACTCCACCTCGGCATCCGAGATGGAGGTGTTGCAGTGGGGGCACCAGTTGACCATCCGGTTGCCGCGGTAGATCAGGCCCTTGTCGTACAGGCGCACGAACACTTCCTTGACGGCATCCGAGCAGCCCTCGTCCATGGTAAAGCGCTCCCGCTGCCAGTCACAGCTGGTGCCCAGCTTTTTCAGCTGGCTGACGATGCGGTTGCCGTACTTGGTTTTCCAGTCCCAGGCGCGCTCCAGGAAACCGTCGCGGCCCACCATCTCCTTGGTCAGGCCCTCGGCACGCATGGCCTCCACGACCTTGGCCTCGGTGGCGATGGATGCGTGGTCGGTGCCGGGCACCCACAGGGCGGCATAGCCCTGCATCCGCTTGGTGCGGATGAGCACATCCTGCATGGTGTTATCCAGCGCATGGCCCATGTGGAGCTGGCCGGTCACGTTCGGAGGGGGCATGACGATGGTGTAAGGCTTCTTGTCAGGGTCCGCTTCCGTGTGGAAGTAGCCGCCGTCCTGCCAGAACTGGTAGATACGGTCTTCCACCTGGCTGGGATCGTACTGTTTTGCGAGTTCTTTCATTGTATCCTCCCAAAAATGTGATGAGTGGGACGAAAAAAAGCCGCCCCACGGAACGTTCCATGGGACGGCTGTAAACTACATACCGCGGTACCACCCAAATTGCACCGGCTGCAAACACAGCCCGTGCCCCTTGATGCCCCGGTAACGTGGGGCAGCTCCGAGGGCGGCTACTGGCTTCACCGCCCCTGCTCAAAAGCGACAGTGCGCGGCGCTTACCTGCCGGGCTCTCACCTGCCCCCGGCTCTCTGCAAGGCGGTTTGCCGCGCACACTCTTTCTCGTTGCATTTATACAAAGAATATAACGTTTTTTTGGCGTTTTGTCAATATGCTCCGAGAACTTCCCGCTTCAATCTGCCGATCAGCCGCTCCATCAGGGCTACCCGGTTGAAGGGGGTCATCAGGTAGAGGCCGTCCGCATACGGCAGGGCGGCCTTTGCCATTTCCAGCGAGATGGCAAGACCCAGCTCCTCGCCCTGGGCACGGTCGAGCCCGGCAAACTTTTCAATGATCCAGTCCTCCACATGGATGCCGTTGATCTCGTTCTCCATGAAGATGGCGTTGCGCTGGCTGACCACCGGCATGATACCGGCCAGGATCTTTGCATCGGCCCCCAGCGTCTCCCGGGACTTTTTCAGGTTTTCCACCGCCTGTGCCGAGAGCACCGGCTGGGTCAGAAAGCCGCTCATGCCGTTTTCCAGCTTCTCCTTTGCCCGGCGCAGCTCCACATCAAAGTTGCGGGCGTTCAGATTCAGGGCACCGAACACGGTCATGGGGCCGGGCATCTCCCGGCCTTCCCCTGCCAGCGAGACGATGTATTGGGCCAGCTTGCGGGAGTTGAACTGGTAAACGTTCTTCACCTCGTCCCGCTCTGCCGTGGGGATGGGGTCACCGGTGATGGCCAGCACCTCCCGCACGCCCTCGGCATACAGGCCCAGCAGCAGGGCCTTGGTGGCGTTCAGGTTGCGGTCGCGGCAGGTCATGTGGGGCAGGGTGCACAGCCCCAGCTCCCGGTGGACCCGGCAGGCCACCAGAGAGGAATCCATCCGGGCCTGTGCAATGGGGCAGTCGGCAATGGTCAGCAGGTCAGCACCCGCCGCCTGCAGCTTTTTTGCCCCTTCCAGATAACCGGTCAGGTCCGCATTGCGGGGAGAATCCAGCTCAATGGCAATGACCTTTTCTCCTGCGTTCAGCTTACGCAGAAAAGCGTCCTCGTTTTCCACCGTCTGTTCCTTCACGGTGGAAAACTCTTCTGCCGGAGCCGTTTTTTCCACCACGGGCAGGCTGTCCAGCTCCGCCCGCAGGGCGGCAATGTGGGCGGGGGTAGTGCCGCAGCAGCCGCCCAGGATCTGAACCGTGCCCTCGGCGGCCAGACGGCCCAGCTCCCCTGCAAAGTACTCCGGCCTGCCCTGATACTTCACCTGCGTCCGGGTGACAACGGGATAACCCGCGTTGGGCATGACCGACAGGGGCAGCGTGCCCCCCAGCTGCTTTGCCAGTGTGCGCATGGCACCGGGTGCCGACACGCAGTTCAGGCCCACGGCATCCACGATGCCGCTTTCCTGCATCCGCCGGGCAAGGTCTTTGCAGTACATGCCTTCCCGGGTGTAGCCGTCGGGCAGGACCGCAAAGGACACCAGCACAAAGGCATCCGGCACTTCCGCCTTGATGGCCCCCACCGCATCCAGAAGGCCCGCATCGGAGCTCAGGGTCTCGAACAGGAAATTTCTGGCCCCCAGCGCCGCGAACTGCTTTGCCACAGCCGTATATACCTGCCCCGCCGGAACTGCCTCGGTATCCGGAGCCGGGCCGAGGTCTGCAAAAACGGCGGCACCCGTCTCCTCTGCGGCCTGCACAGCCAGCTGCCAGCCTGCCTGCGCCAGCTGTTCCCAGCCGGGCGTGTGTGCCGCCGCCAGCCGGGGCAGGCTGAAGGTATTCGTCTTGACGGCATCAGCCCCTGCCGCCAGATACTCCCGGTGGACAGCCAGCACCCCCGCCGGGTCGGTCAGGTTGGCCTGCTCGCACTCCACCCCGGGAGCCGCCTTATAATATGTACCCATGGCGCCATCAAAAAGCAGGGGGCGGGTCTGTAACAGTTCGCGGATGTCTTTCATAAAATGTCTCCTTTTCCCTCAGTTCCCTCTTGCGAATATAAAAAAATTCAGGTATAATTTTGTTATGAAAGCGAGGTGTATTTTCATGCCGAAGATTCGTTCCAGCGCAGACCTGCGCAACAACTACAATGATATCTCTACCTTCTGCCACACCTACGCAGAGCCGGTGTTCATCACCAAAAACGGCAAGGGCGATCTGGCCGTGATGAGCATTGAGACCTACGAAGAGCTGGCAGGACGCTTTGAGCTTTATTCCAAGCTCCAGGAAGGTCTGGACGATGTTGCCGCCGGACGCGAGCGTCCACTTGATGAAGTAATGGCTGACCTGCGAAATCGGAGGAATCGCCGATGAGCTACTATATTCACGTCACTGATGCCGCTGAACGAGACATTCAGGAAGCTTACGACTATATTGATCTGACCTTAAAAAATCCCACCGCGGCTGATTTTCTGACAGAAAGTGTCGGAACCAGTTTACAGAAGCTCGATCGTTTTCCTAATCAGAATCCTGTTGTCCGTGATCCGTTTTTGTATGGCCTTGGCATTCACTTTATCATTGTTCAAAACTATATGGCTTTTTATCAAATCGAGGAACCCGCTCAGGTCGTCCACATTCTCCGGTTCCTCTATGGTAAAAGCAACTGGGTCTCCATCCTCAAAACCGACTTCAACACAGAATAACCTTCCACTCCCCGGGCTCCGGGGAGTTTTTTGTTGCTCTCTTCCTTCAGTTTAATAAAGTTTCGCCTCTTGTCAAGCGTTTTTTCGTGCCACAGCTTGCAGGCAGGGCAGTTTTGTGCTATCCTATGCGTAACTTTTACATGTGAGGAGAGATGTATCATGCGCCATGCAGGCACACAAACGATCGAAACGGAGCGGCTGCTTCTGCGCCCGCTGACCCCGGAGGATGCCCCCATGATGTACGCCAACTGGGCCAACGACCCGGACGTGACCCGCTGGCTGCGGTGGGAGCCCCACAAAAACGTGGACGAGACCCGGGAACTGCTGACCGCATGGGCACTGCTCTACCCCAATGGAGATTACTACCAGTGGGCTATCGTGGAAAAATCTACCAGGCAGGTGTTTGGCTCCATCGGCGTGTTCACATCCAGTTCCGCCGAGCCGGAGCGTGACCCCTGGCCTGGCTTCGACCACACAAACGGCGTGTGGGAGGTCGGCTACTGCATCGGCAAGGCCTGGTGGAACAAAGGCTTTACCACCGAAGCGCTAAAAGCAGTTGTAGAATACTGGTTCAAAAATACAGATAGTAGCTGGCTGGCCTGCTGCCATGCGTTTGAAAATCCTGCCAGTGGCCGGGTCCAGCAGAAAGCCGGCTTTGTCTACGACCACGATTCTGTCTACCACAAATTTGACGGCACACCGGTTGCCTGCAGGTGCTACGCATTGACAAGAGAACATTACGAAGAACTGAGAGGTTTATTTTGAGCGAACTTTATGACATTTTAGTAGAAACGCCCCCCACAAAGGTCATCTTACTGGCCCTGGATCAGGGGCTTTGGGACTGTGAGCGCAGCCTGAACGAGCTGGCTGCACTCTGCGAGGCCAACCACATGGAGGCTGTGGCATCCGTGACCCAGAAGCGGCAGACCCCCGAGACCGGCATCGTGCTGGGCAGCGGCAAGCTGGAGGAGGCCGCTGCTGCCGCCGCGGAGCTGGGTGCCGAATGTGCCGTGTTTGACGGCGAGCTGACCGGCAGCCAGATCCGCAACATCTCCACGGCGCTGGGCGGCATGGAGGTCATTGACCGCACCATGCTGATTCTGGAGATCTTCCGCAGCCGTGCCGTGACCAACGAGGGCAAGCTGCAGACCGAGCTGGCGCTTCTGCGCTACCGTCTGCCCCGCCTGCAGGGAATGGGCGAAAGCCTGAGCCGCCAGGGCGGCGGCGGTGGTGGTGGTGGCGGTGCCCGCCGTGGTGCCGGTGAGACCAAGCTGGAGCTGGACCGCCGCCACGTCCACGCCCGCATCGACGCTCTGGCCGAAAAGCTGGCTGAGATGGAAAAGCGCCGGGGCGAGAGCCGCAAGGCCCGGGCCAAGACCGGGATGCCGGTGGTCAGCCTTGTGGGTTACACCAACGTGGGCAAATCCAGCCTGATGAATGCCCTGTGCGGCCCCAGCGTGGCCGAGGCCGACATGCTGTTTGCCACCTTGGATCCCACCAGCCGGAAGCTGGTGCTGCCCAGCGGCATGGCCGTTCTGCTGGTGGACACGGTCGGCTTTGTCTCCCGCCTGCCCCACAATCTGGTGGAGGCATTCAAATCCACGCTGGAGGAAGCCGCATGGTCTGATGTCATCGTGCGGGTGGCGGACGCGGGCGACGACCAGCGGGAAGAACAGCTGGCCATTACTGATGAGGTCCTGGACGGGCTGGACTGTGCCGACATCCCCCGCCTGACCGTTTACAACAAGTGTGACAAGCCCAATGCCCTGAACTTTGACCCGGACATCCTGTTGACCAGCGCCAAGACCGGCTACGGTCTGGATGCCCTGCTGAAAAAGCTGGACGAGCTGCTCAGTGACCGGGTGCACACCATCCGGGTGCTGCTGCCTTATGATAAGCTGGGCCTGGCCGCCCCCATGCGGGAGCGGGGCAGCGTGCAGGTGGAGGAGTACCGGGAGGACGGGCTTTATCTGGAAGGCATCGTCAAAACCGAGGACCTGCACTGTTTTGAAGGATATTTAGTTTAAGCATCTGCTCTCCGGACGCGAATTCGGGTTGCGGCTCCCAGCATCCGCTGCGCGTTGCTTGCGTCTTGCTGGCCGCGGCCCCAACAGCAACTCCCTGTATCCGCCACTGGCGGCGGTCGTTGCCGTTGCAGGGCATTCCATCCCCCGCCCAACTGCCTGACGGCAGTCGGGTCCCACCCTCCGGACACTTGCTTTGGGAAACTCCCCGCCGTCCTATCGTCTCGAACAAATAAAAAAATCCCCAACAAACACAAAAACCCGCCTGGCAGCGGGTTTTTGTGTATAGAGGGGTGGGAAAGTATATAAAGTTGGGAATCGCAATTCAAATGCAGGCACTTGAGAAACAACGTGTTTTTGCGCAGTCTTTGGCGCTTACCGTGCCCTGCGATATGTATTATACGCTTTTTTCTTTTCTTGTCAAACAAAATTTTTGGCATTTGCTTTAATTTAGCACTTTACATTTCGATCAAAACTTTATATAATTAACACAGAAAACACAAAAGCGAGTTTTTCCGCAGTTTATGCGATTGCGACAACAGTAAAACTTTACTTTTAAAAATTTTTGTACAATTCAACAAAAACATAAAAGGAGACCTTTCTCATGGACGATTTAGACCGCAAGATCCTCTCCCTTCTCGCAAAAAATGCCCGGATGCCCGTCAAGGAGATCGCCGAGCAGGTAGCACTGACCAGCCCGGCTGTTTCCAGCCGCATCCACAAGCTGGAGACCGACGGCATCATCAGCGGCTACACCGTGGTGCTGAACCGCCCGGCAGACCGTGTTTATGTGGACGCGCTCATCAGCCTGTCCGTCACACCCAGCCACCGGGACGAGCTGGTGGAGCTGATGCAGAACAGCAAGGAGGTGCTGCAGTGCTACCATGTCACCGGTGCCTACACCTTCCTCATCAAGGTCAGCTGCGGCAGCATGCCCCAGCTGGAGCACCTGATCCTGCAGTTCCAGAAACTGGGCACCACCAGCACCCAGATCATCCTTTCTACTCCGGTCAATCATGGTGATCTGGAAGCGCTGCAGCTGTAAGCCGTTCACAGAACTGTTACAACTGCCGTGCAATCTTCCGGCCTTCCGGGCCGTATTCCTGATACAAGGCCGCCGTTCAGCGGCTGCATAAACGCCCCCAAAGGCGGGCAGACTGATCACGATCACCCTGCCTTTGTCAGACGAAAGGAACTACGACCATGAAAAAACGCATTCTCGCCGCTCTGCTGGCTCTTGGCTGTGCCCTGCTGGTGTTCACCGGCTGCGGCAGCAAAAAAGATACCACCCCCAAAGACTACACCCAGATCATCCACGATGCCCGGGAAGCCGAGGACAATGATTATTATATGATCTTCTCCCCGGCAGAGGACGGCAAGTTCACCGCCCAGTACGGTTACAGCGCCAGCTATCCGGCGGAGGACCTGAACGATGAGATCCAGAACATGCTGCTCCCCCTGCTGGACCTGCCCGAGGGCAGCTACACCGATCTTGCCGCTTCCCTCTCTGCCATGATGGTGCAGAGCTACGGCGTTGCCATCGTCAAGCCTGCTGAGGGCAAGACGCAGGAGGTCGTGGACGCAATGGATGCCTATATCCAGAATCAGCAGCAGACGATGGAGCACTACCTCGAGGATCAGTACCAGATCGCTGCCGCCGCCAAGGTGGCCACTGTCCCCACCGGCGAAGTGGTCATGGTGTGCTGTGAGAACAGCGATGCCGTGATGAACGCCATCAAGACCGCTCTGGCCGCTTAAATTATCTTTCAAAACAACAATGCCCTGTACCGTTTTGCATGGTACAGGGCATTCTTATTTCTACCGGATGGATTATATCGTTCAAATATCACATATCCGAACGGGAATATGCGTTCTTCATATTGCTGCTCAGCTCAAACAGCACCTTATCCAGCGTGTCGGCGGCGCGGGCCTTGACCTCAGCGGCCAGGGCCTCGTTGGCCTCCTGGCGCAGGGCGGCGCGGCGGGCGGGGTCGGTCTCGGCCAGCTGCTTTGCGTCATACTGATTCAGCAGGGCACGGCAGGCGGAGAGCACCCCCAGCTCATAGCGCTCGACATGGAACACCGACTTGCCATAGGAAGCATCCGCCATCGCAGCGATCATCCGGCTGACCCAGTAGAAGCTGTCGGTGGACACCTCACCGGTGGTGCCGGCCAGATAGGCCGGGGTCGTCTCCACATTGGCGTAGAAGGGCACCATGGCGTTCAGGGCATTGGAGGCGTAGGCCACCCACTCCACTGCCTGCAGGTCGGCGGGCAGATCAGGCCGCAGCTGGATCAGCGCCACAAAGTCGTTGCGGTTGATGCCGATGGAGCGGTAAACGCCCCGGTTCTCTCTGGCACCGTAGCTTGCATACGGATCGTACGGCGTGCCCTGATAATGGCTGGACAGCACATACTTCACGTCCTCGGGGGTGATCTTCTTCTCAGGCACCATGCACCAGGGCAGGTCGTCGGAAGCCGGGGTATAGTCGGCATCGGGGCCATCCCAGACCCAGGTGGTGGGGTTCAGGGTGCGCAGCATGTACCAGGCACGAGGCGTGTTGTAAACGTGGTCGGAATCGGTGTGGCTGCCAAAGGCGGCACGAGGGTCGAACACGCCGTCCTGTGCCAGGTCCAGGTGATACTTTACAATGAACTCCCTCAGGTCAGCCGAACAGAGATGGTTTTCCTGCGCGCCAAAGGCATCGTCCAGATCAAAGGCATCAATGCCCAGCTGGTTCGGCATCACCACATAGCTGTCATCGGGCACGCGGCGTGCCATCCAGTGATGGCCGCCGATGGTCTCCAGCCACCAGATCTCGTTCACGTCCTGGAATGCAATGCCGTTCATCTCGTAAGTACCGTAGGTCTCCAGCAGCTTGCCCAGCCGCTCCACGCCCTCGCGGGCGGTGTGGATGTAGGGCAGCACCAGATAGACGATATCCTCCTCGCCGATGCCGCCGGGCACCTCGGGCTGCTCCCCCCTGGCAGGCTGGTACACCACCAGCGGGTCAGCGCCCAGCACCCGGGGGTTGGAGGTGATGGTCTCGGTGGCGGTCATGCCGACATTGGCGGCATTGACACCGGCTGCGGCCCAGATCCCCTTGCCCTCCACGGCGTTGGGCATGGCGGTCATCCGCATGGGGTCACCGGGCAGCGGGATCTCCACATGGGACAGCACCGAGCGGTAGACCGCCGGATGCTCCTCGGGCTGGACCACCACGAATTTCTTTGCCGTGAAATGGCCGGAACCGGAATCGTCGTTGCGGGCGATCATGGTGGAGCCGTCATAGGATGCGTTTTTACCAACCAGAAGCGTTGTACATGCCATAATATCTTCTCCTCCGAATCGAAGTATTTGTCTCTCGGTTTGCCTTGACTGATTGTAATCCTTTTTGTTTCAAAAGGCAAGAGGGCTTACCGGAGCCGTTCCCCGTTTTTCTCCGGGGCCGGAGCAGCTGCCGGGGCGCAGTCCCGGCCAAAGTAGAGCGCCACCTCGCCGATCTTCTTTTTGCGCAGCAGGAAGAGAGTCGGGATAAGATAGATCAAGATCGAGAGCATCATGCTGGCATCATAGCCCGAAATGCTCTCGGCCACGTCCTCCGTGCCGTACAGACCGCCCACCAGCATAGAGGCAATGTCCATGGCCCCGTGCAGGAACACCGTGACCCACAGGTTGCCGGTGCGGAAATAGATGGCTGCGAACAGCGTACCCAGCGATGCCGCAAAGACACACTGCATCAGCACACCGAAGGGAGCGCTGGACAGCAGATTGGTCAGGTGGGCCGCGCCAAACAGCAGGCCCGACAGCAGACAGGCTTTCCAGACCCCCGCCCTGCCGGTGCCGAAGCGCTCCAGCAGGCTCTGGGCAATGACCCCGCGGAAGATGAACTCCTCCGCCACACCCACCAGCGCCATGCTCAAAAAGAAGCTGAAAATGCTGAACGCAGGCTGCAGCTGGCCATCCTCGGGCATCCCGAACATCAGCTTGGTATACAGACTGTAACCGATGAGCACCAGCGGATACATTCCCACCAGCAGCCCATTGAAAAAGCCGCTGCCCCGGCGGCGGAGCAGGTACATCTTACCGGTGCGGCCCAGAATGACCAACGCCACTACCATGCCCACCGCCTCCTGCACGGCGCTGAGGAAGTAGGAGTCCACCCGTTCCAGATCCACCCCAAAGAGCACCAGTGCAAACACAATAAGATAGGATGCCAGCAGCAGGCTGCCCAGAAACAGCACCTCGGATAAAACGCAGAAGCCGACAGGATGCTTTGCGCGCAGACGTTTCAGCATAAAAATATCCTCCTGAATCTTAGTGGCTCTATTCTAACATACTTTGCCGGAAAGAGAAAGTTTTTGGCATTTTCTGCTCAGGCGAAAAATCTCAAAAAAAGTGTTGACAAGACCCGGACCGTATAGTATAATATCCCTTGTCAGCGGCGAGCTTCAAAACTGACGACAACAGAATGATGGGGATTTGCATAGTGGTAGTGCGGTAGACTCTGACTCTACTTGTGGGAGTTCGATTCTCTCATCCCCAACCAGAAAACCGCAGTCGCCTTCCGGCTGCGGTATTTTCGGGGCATAGCGCAGTTGGTAGCGCGCCTCGTTCGGGACGAGGAGGCCGTGGGTTCAAATCCCGCTGCTCCGATCGAAAAAGAGACATACTTCGGTGTGTCTCTTTTTTCTTTTTACAAAATTTTTTCTTGACACATTTCCCCTTTGGGAATACTCTTATAGTACCAGCTATCCCCTGCTCTGCGGCGGGAAAGATCAAGAGGAAACGAGGGATTTGTGAGATGAAAAAACGTGTTGGCATCCTGACCTCCGGCGGCGACTGCCCGGGCCTGAACGCAACCATTCGCGGCGTGGCAAAGGCACTGTATGCCCGGATGGGTGATAATGTGGAGATCGTGGGCATCCTGAACGGCTACCACGGCCTGATCAACGGCGAGTACAGGGAGATGTGCGAGGATGACTTCCGCGGCATCCTGACACTGGGCGGCACCATTCTGGGCACCAAGCGCACCCCCTTCAAGCTGATGCGCGTGGTCGAGGATGACAAGATCGATAAGGTCGCGGCCATGAAAAAGACCTACAAGGACGCAAAGCTAGACTGCCTGCTCTGCCTGGGCGGCAATGGCACCCATAAAACCGCCAACCTGCTCTCGCAGGAGGGCCTGAACATCATCGGTCTGCCCAAGACCATCGACAACGATATCTACGGCACCGATGTGACTTTTGGCTTCCACACCGCTGTGGACATTGCCACCGAGGTCATCGACCGCATCCACACCACCGCCGGCAGCCACAGCCGCGTGATGTGCATCGAGATCATGGGCAACAAGGCCGGCTGGCTTACCTTGTATTCCGGCATTGCCGGCGGCGCAGACATCATCCTGCTGCCTGAGCTGCCCTACGATATCGACCGCGTGTGCGAGGCCGTGGAGCGCCGTGCGAAGAAGGGCTCGAACTTCTCCATCCTCGCCGTGGCCGAGGGTGCCATCAACACCGAGGAAGCCCGCATGAAGCGCAAGGACTGGATGGCCAAGCGTGCTGAGGCAGGGCTTGGCACCACCGCCACCAACCGCATTGCGCAGGCGGTACAGAAAAAGACCGGCATGGAGACCCGCGTGTGCATCCCGGGTCATATGCAGCGCGGCGGCAGCCCCAGCGCCTACGACCGTGTGCTTGCCACCCAGTTCGGCAGCTATGCCGCACAGCTGGTGGAGGTGGAGCGCTACGGCGTGACCGTGGCCATGGTGAACCGCCGGGTGACCGAGAACCGTCTGGCAGACATTGCCGGCAAGACCCGCAATGTGCCTGAAAACTGCGAGCTGCTGAGCGTGGCGCGCCGCATGGGCGTCTGTCTGGGCTGAGCAACAATTTGCGTTGGGATACTATGGATAAATAGCACAAAAATCGGACAGACCGCGGTCTGTCCGATTTTTGCATTTCACCATTTCTCAGCGGTCAGTCACATCATGCCGGGTGGGCAAGCCCTCGGCAAAGGCGGAAGCGCTTTCCAGCACACTGAGCACCATGCTCTTTACAGCCTCGTAGGTGTAGAAGGCCGTGTGGTCGGTCAGGAGCACGTTGGGCATCGCGCGCAGCGCAGCCAGCTCCGTGTTCGGGATCACATCCCCCATGCGGTCGTAATAGTACAGACCGTTCTCGTTTTCCAGCACATCCAGACTGGCAGCACCCACCTGCCCGCTTTCCAGCGCCTTCAGCAGAGCATCGCTGTCGATCAGCTTGCCGCGGGCGGTATTCACGATGGTCACGCCGGGCTTCATCTTGGCAAAGGCTTCGGCGTTGAGCAGGTGATGGTTTTCCTCGGTGGCATTGGTGTGCAGGGTGATGACATCACTCTCGGCAAACAGGGTCTCCAGCGGCACATACTTTGCGATCTTCTTCACCTCATCGTTCTGGTACAGGTCGTAGGCCAGCAGCTCACAGCCAAAGCCGGACAGGTGCTTCAGCACGGTCTGCCCGATGCGCCCCGTGCCGATAACGCCCACGGTGCAGTTGGAGATGTCCCGGCCGATCTTGCCCTTCAGGGAGTAGTCCTGCAGCTCACCGCGCTTGAGGATATGCCCCGCCTTGCGCAGGCTCATCAGCATGAGCATAATGGCAAAGTTCGCCACACCGTTGGGGGGATAATCCACATTGGAAACCTTCATGCCCAGCTCCCGCGCCTTTTCCAGATCCACATGGTCGTAGCCGATGGAGCGGCAGCAGATGGCCTTCACCCCAAGGTCATGAAAGCGCTGCAGCATGGGTGCGCTCATATCACAGGGTGTCAGCGATACCGCATCGTAGCCTGCGGCCAACTGGGCGTTCTCCATGGTAGGATACGCCTCGGTATAGCCGTACTCGATGCCCCGCTGCTTTGCCAGATCCTCCAAGATGCCCTGCTCATCGTAGGGGCGCAGAGTATAGAAAAACACTTTGACTGCCATAAAATTCTCCTCCTGGTCCTTCTTTACCGGAATGCGTGCCTGTGCGGCGCGACCTGCATCTTTGTAAGTATGTCTTTATTGTAGCACGTTTACGGATGGAGGACAGCTTTTTCATAGTGAATTTTGTTCATTTTGTTGTTGAAGCGGTGCTTTCTGCCCCATGTGCGCAAAAAAGGTTGTCAAAACACGAAAAACAGGGTATGATAGGAGCTGGATCGCAAAGCTGCGGTCCTTCAATATTGTTAAAGGAGTGTGCTTTGTTATGCGCGCCTATGAACGACTGCTTGATTACGTCAAGGTCTACACCACCTCGGACCCGGAGTCCGGTACCCATCCTTCCGCTGCGCGGGAGTTTGATCTGGCTCACAAGCTGGTGGAGGAGCTGAAGGCTCTGGGCGTGGAGGATGCCCGTGTGGACGAGCACTGCTACGTCTACGGTTCCCTGCCCGCCACCCCCAGCTGCGAGGAAAAGCCCGCACTGGGTCTGATCGCCCACATGGACACCGCCCCGGATGCCAGCGGCGAGAACGTGAACCCCATCCTGCACGAGAACTATGACGGCGGCGATGTGGTGCTGCCCGCTACCGGCAAGGTGATGAAGGTCTCTGCCTTCCCCTTCCTTGCCTCCATGAAGGGCGAGACCCTGATCACCACCGACGGCACCACCCTGCTGGGTGCAGATGATAAAGCCGGTGTGGCTGAAATCATGACCGCCGTGGAGACCGTTATCCGCGAGGGCCGTCCCCACGGCAAGCTGTGCATCGGCTTTACCCCGGACGAGGAGATCGGCGAGGGTGCCGATCTGTTCGATATCCCCGGTTTTGGTGCAGACTTTGCCTACACGGTGGACGGCGGCGATGCCGGCGACATCGAGTACGAGAACTTCAACGCCGCTGCTGCCACCGTGACCATCCACGGCTTCTCGGTGCACCCCGGCTCTGCCAAGGACACCATGATCAACGCTTCCAACGTTGCCATGGAGTTCCACGGCGCTCTGCCCGTGATGGCGCGTCCCGAGACCACCGAGGGGCGTCAGGGCTTCTACCACCTGTGCCAGATGTACGGCGACGTCACCACCGCAAAGCTGGGCTACATCCTGCGCGACCATGATGCCGCCAAACTGCAGTTCAAGAAGGACAATATGCAGGACATTGCCGATTACCTGAACGGCAAGTACGGCGCAGGCACCGTAGAAGTGGAGATCAAAGACAGCTACCGCAATATGCTGGAAAAGATCAAGCCCCACTTCCACCTCATTGAGACCGCCCGCAAGGCTGTGCGCATGGCCGGTCTGGAGCCGGTGGAGGTGCCCGTGCGCGGCGGCACCGATGGCGCTACCCTGAGCTGGAATGGTCTGCCCTGCCCCAATCTGGGCACCGGCGGCTTCAACTTCCACGGCGTGTGCGAGTGCACCACCGTGGAGCGGATGGACCGCTGCACTGAGATCGTGCTGAACATCATCTCTCTGTACGCAGAATAATTTTTCTTTCGTTTTCTGTAAAGCCCTTCTGCATAAAAGCATGACCCCGCGTGAAAACGCGGGGTCATGCTGTATAGTTCCCCAAAAACGCATAAAACACAAAAACCCGCCTGGCAGCGGGTTTTTGTGTATAGAGGGGTGGGAAAGTATATAAAGTGGTGAATCTCAATATCAGCGGCAGGCTTTTGTGCAGTGCGCTGCCTTGCATGATGTATTATACCCGTTTTTCTTTTCTTGTCAAACAATATTTTTGGATTTTGCTTTAAAATAATACTTTACTTTTTCGCAAAAACTTTATATAATTAACATAGAATTTCAGAAACGAAATTTTATTCCATTTCCGTGGGTTTGCACAACATAAAAACTTTACTTTCAGAAAATTTTATACAATCCAACATATTTTTTAAGGAGACTTTTATATGGACGATCTCGATCGCAAGATCCTCACGCTTCTGGCCAAAAATGCGCGGATGCCCGTCAAAGAAATCGCAGAGCAGGTGTCCCTTACCAGCCCGGCAGTTTCCAGCCGTATCCACAAGCTGGAGACAGACGGCATCATCAGCGGCTATACCGTCACGCTGAACCGTCCGGCAGACCGGATGTATGTGGATGCGCTCATCAGCCTTTCGGTGGCTCCCTCCAAGCAGGATGCCTTTCTGGAGCTGCTGCAGAACAGCCGCGAGGTGCTGCAGTGCTACCACGTTACCGGCGCGTATACCTTTCTGGTCAAGGTCAGCTGCGGCAGCATGGCACAGCTGGAACATCTGATTCTGCAGTTCCAGAAGCTGGGCACTACCAGCACCCAAATCATCCTGTCCACCCCGGTGAACCACGGCGATCTGGACGCTTTGATGCTGTAAGCGGGCACTGTTCATAAAACTGTTACTTTTTCCCTGCAATTCTGCTGTGCAGTGATTCGTATCCAGAATAGCAGCCCAAAACCGGCACACACTACCTGTAGCGTGTGCGCCCCGGCTGCACCTTCCACACACAGCACTATGAAAGGAACTTTAATACTATGAAAAGATTCATCGCCGCCCTGCTGGCAGGGCTGACCCTGTTTACCTTGGTGGGCTGCTCCGGCGGCAGCAAGGCCGACAGCTCCACCCCCAAGGACTACTCCCAGATCATCCACGATGCCCGCAGCGACGAGGACAACGAGTACGATATGATCTTTACCAAGGGCGAGGACGGCAAGTTTACCGCCATTGACGGTTACAGCTCCGAGTACAAGGCCGACCAGCTGGACGAAGAGATCCGGGATATCCTGATGCCGCTGCTGAATCTGGAGGACGACCAGTACACCGCCTTTGCCGCCAGCATTTCCAGCATGATGGTGCGCAGCTATGCTGTTGCCATCGTAAAGCCCGCCGAGGGCAAGACCGATGCAGTAAAGGCTGCACTGGAAGCCTATGTTGCCAGCGAACAGCAGTCCATGGAACATTATCTGGAGGATCAGTACCTTGTTGCAAAGGCTGCCACCGTCACCGTAGCGCCCACCGGCGAGGTGGTTCTGGTCTGCGCTGAGGATCACGACACCATTCTGTCCAACATTGAAAAGGCTCTGGCCGCGTAAAATGCGTTTCTGAAAGAAGCCGCTGCACAGCGTTTTGTGCAGCGGCTTCTTTTTTTCAGAACTTCAGCCGCTCCTGCAAAAAACGGCACAGCGGTGCAAGGGCATCCGGGGCAAAGCCGGGCACCAGCAGGGTCTGCCCGTCCAGCTCTGCTGGTGCAATATGCGTCCGCTGCACAAAAGGGCTGCTGCACATCGCGGTGCAGCAGCCCTTCAGTTTACCTTTCCATGCACAGCACATCCATGTTGCCAAAGCCCTGCATGGCGTTGATATCCTTGATGATGGCGCTGCCTGCGGAGGCTGCCGCAATTTCACCGGAATTTTTGCTGAAAATCATTGATTTTATCTGTCAAAGCATTCATAATATCTTTAATTGTAAAAGACGTTTTCGTGTGCAGGAGGAAAAGCATGAAACAGGAGCTGATGGACGCCATTCAGGAAATGCCGGTCATTGCTGCCGTCAAGGACGATGCCGGGCTTTGCAGCGCGCTGACCAACGAGAATATCCGGGTGGTCTTTGTATTATATGGAGATATCTGCAATATCTCCTCCATCGTGCGCCGCATCCACGAAGCGGGGCGCTTTGCCGTGGTGCACATAGATCTTATTGCCGGGCTGGCGGGCAAGGAGGTAGCGGTGGACTTCATCCGCAATACCACCGAAGCGGACGGCATCATCTCCACCCGGCAGTCCTTCATCCGCCGCGCCAAGGAGCTGGGGCTGGCTGCCATCCTGCGGGTATTCCTGCTGGATTCCATCGCGCTGGAAAGTCTGGACAAGATCCCCGCAAACCTGCCGGACTGTCTGGATCTGCTGCCCGGCGCTATGCCCAAGATCCTGCGCCGCGTCTGCGCCAAGGCCAAGGTTCCGGTGCTGACCGGCGGACTGATCGCGGACAAGGAGGATGTGATGGCGGCTCTGGAAGCCGGTGCCACCGCTATTTCCACCACCAATCAGGCGGTGTGGGATATGTGATCCGCATTCTGCGCAAAAGCGGCGGGTGTTTTTTGTAAGGGTTTCACAAAAAGTGCAAAACACCTTGCTTTTTGTGCAGGGACAGGGTATCATAAAAGCAAACAAGTGCTGTTTGTTTCAAGAGATATGAGCGAAACGGACAAGGGCAGTTGCCTTTGTTTCGGTTCGCTCTTTTTTTGTGCAACCAACAGTTGCCCGGCTCCCGCAGGCCAAGGCAGAACGGACAGGAGGAAAAGAACAATGTATGATATCGCGATCATCGGCTGTGGCGTCATTGGTGCTGCTGCCGCCTATGCGCTGTCGCGCTACGACAACAGGGTGGTCATCCTTGAGGCCGAAAACGATGTGGCAGACTGCACCACCAAGGCCAACAGCGCCATTCTCCACGCAGGCTACGACCCCGCCCCCGGCACCCGCATGGCACGGCTGAATGTGCGCGGCGTGGCACTGGCAAAGGAGATCTGCGCAAAGCTGGATGTCTCCTATAAGCAGTGCGGCTCGCTGGTGCTGGCACTGGACGAAAAGGAACTGCCCCACCTGCAGCATCTGTTCGAAAACGGCACCGCCAACGGCGTGCCCGGCATGAAGATCCTTTCCCGGGAAGAGACTCTTGCCATGGAGCCCAACCTTTCTGAAAAGGTCTGCGGTGCACTGTGGGCACCCAGCGCCGCCATCGTGAACCCGTGGGAGTACGCACTGGCCATGACCGAGGTGGCAGTGCGCAACGGCGTGGAGCTGCGCCGCAGCTGCAAGGTGACCGATGCCGAAGCCATCGAGGGCGGTTACCGCCTGACCGTGCCCGGCGGCACGGTAGAGACCCGCTGCGTCATCAACGCTGCCGGTATCTGGGCGGACAAGGTGCACTCCATGGTAGAGCCCGCCAACTTCCGCATCATCCCCACCCGGGGCGAGTACTACCTGCTGGACAAGAGCGAGGGCACCCGCGTGAGCCACGTTATCTTCCAGTGCCCCAACGCGCTGGGCAAGGGCGTGCTGGTAGCACCTACCGTGCACGGCAACCTGCTCGTCGGCCCCAACGCAGAGCCGGTGGAAGGCAACGACACCTCCTGCACCAGCAGCGGTCTGGAATTCGTCAAGACCACTGCCCAGCGCAGCGTGCCCAGCATCAACTTCGGCGAGTCCATCCGCAGCTTTGCGGGCGTGCGCGCCAATCTGGACGTGGACGACTTTATCATTGGCGAAGAGCCGGAAGCACCCGGCTGGATCGACCTTGCCGGCATGAAGAGCCCCGGCCTGTCCGCTGCCCCGGCGGTTGCTGAGGAAGCTGTTGCCATCCTGCAGCAGCGCGGTGTTCTGGGCGCTGAAAAGGCCGATTACAAGGACGGCCGCCGCCATATCCGCTTCAAGGAGCTTTCCGCAGAGGAAAAGGCGGCACTGGTCAGGGAACAGCCCGCCTATGGCCGGGTGATCTGCCGCTGCGAGACCATCACCGAGGGCGAGATCTTAGCAGCCCTCCACAGCGAGGTGCCCGCCACCACCATCGACGGCGTCAAGCGCCGCGCCGGTGCAGGCATGGGCCGCTGTCAGGGCGGCTTCTGCGGCCCCCGCGTGCTGGAACTGATCAGCCGTGAGCTGGGCATAGACCCCTTGGACATCCTGCAGGACAAGAACGGCTCGAACGTTCTGGTCAGCGAAACGAAGGTAGGAGGAAAGAGCAATGGTTGATCTGGTCATTATCGGCGGCGGCCCTGCGGGCCTTGCTGCTGCCTGCAAGGCATGGGAAAGTGGTCTGCGCGACATCCTCATTCTGGAGCGCGACAAGGAGCTGGGCGGCATTCTGAACCAGTGCATCCACAACGGCTTCGGTCTGCACCGCTTTGGCGAGCAGCTCACCGGCCCGGAGTACGCCGGACGCTTTATTGCGATGCTCAAGGACACCGGCGTGAAGGTGCAGCTGGACACCATGGTACTGGAAGTAACCCCGGACAAAAAGGTTCACTGCGTCTCCAAGGAGTACGGCTATCAGATCATCGAAGCCAAGAGCATCGTTCTGGGCATGGGCTGCCGTGAGCGCACCCGCGGTGCCATCGGCACCCCGGGCACCCGCCCTGCCGGCGTGTACACCGCCGGTGCAGCACAGCGCTATGTGAACATGGAAGGCTATCTGGTGGGCAAGCGGGTGCTGATCCTCGGCAGCGGCGACATCGGCCTGATCATGGCACGCCGCATGACCCTTGAGGGCGCAAAGGTGCTGGCCTGCGTAGAGGTGATGCCCTACTCCGGCGGCCTGACCCGCAACATCGTGCAGTGCCTGAACGACTTTGACATCCCCCTGTACCTTTCCCACACCATCGTGGATATTCAGGGCAAGAACCGCGTAGAAAAGGCCATTGTGGCCGAGATCGGCCCCGACCGCAAGCCCATCCCCGGCACCGAGATGGAGTTCGATGTGGACACCATCCTGCTGAGCGTGGGTCTGATCCCCGAGAACGAGCTGACCAAGCAGGCCGGTATCGAGATGGATCCCCGCACCAAGGGCGCCATCGTGTACGAGAACATGGAGACCAGCATTTCCGGCGTTTTTGCCTGCGGCAACGTGGTGCAGGTACACGATCTGGTGGACTTTGTTTCCGGCGAGAGCGAGCTGGCCGGTGCGGCCGCTGCCAGCTACGTCCAGAACGGCCCCGTAGCCGAGGGACGCGTGCTGACCGTGAAACCCGGTGCAGATCTTGGCTACACCCTGCCGCAGCGCATCCGTCTGGAGGGCGTGGAAAAGAGCACCAACGTCTCCTTCCGCGTCCGCCGCATCTGCGGCAGGAGCACCATCCTTGTCAAGAGCGGTGACACGGTGATCGCACGCTTCAAGCGCGACCGCCTTGCCCCCGGTGAGATGGAGCACATTGCCCTGCCCAGAGTGCTGCTGGACAGAGCCCCCGTGGACGAAGTGACCATTGAGATCGAGGAGGCATGAGCGATATGAAGGAAGTAATTTGCACCTGCTGCCCGCAGGGCTGCCATCTGCAGGTGGATGAGACCAACGGCTATAAAGTGACCGGCAACGGCTGCCCCAACGGCATCGCCTACGGCAAGGAAGAGCTGACCCACCCCACCCGCATCATTACCAGCACCGTGCGCGCCGAGGGCTGCCTGCACTCCCGCTGCCCGGTCAAGACCTCCAAGCCCGTGCCCAAGGGACAGATGGCCGAGGTTGTCGCTGCGCTGGACAGCGTGGTGCTGCACGCGCCCATCCATGTGGGTGATGTGGTGCTGCACAACGTCTGCGACACCGGGGCAGACATTGTGACCTGCCGCGATATGGCATAAAAGCCTTTCTGCACAAAGTCAAAGCAGCCGCTGCACCTTGCCGTGCGGCGGCTGCTTTGCGTTGGCGGTGCAAAACACAGGTGCAGCAAGCCCCCTTCCGGGTCGTCCCGTCTCCCATCGCAGCGCAAGCTGCTCTTGACTTTTTGCCGCCGAACCGGTATATTGGTACTGTCCGTTTGCCACACAGCATTGCATTTATAATATAAGGTAACTTTATGAAAATACACAGCACGACCCCTTTGCAGATCACTGACCGCTTTGGCGCACAGGCGGCCTTTGCCAGCCTGCGCCTGCCGGACGGCACCGAAGCCGCCGTACCGGCAGAGCACGCCGCCGCTATCTATGTAAACGAGCAGCCCGCCTTCCGGGTGGTATGCACCCCGGCGCTGCTGCCGCAGCTGGCCTTGGGGCGGCTGCTCACCGAAGGGTGGATCGCATCTGCAGACGAGGTGGAGCAGATCGCCGTCTGCGCCGAGGGTGCAAAGGTGCAGGTATATCTGCGCCACCCGCTGCCCACCCGCCGCGCCGCCGCGCAGGAGGTTGCCAGCTGCTGCACCGATAATATCGCGCTGGGCAGTCCGGTGGAGCTGCAGCCCCTGCGCCCCGTGCCCGGGCTGGCACTGCAGCCGGAATGGGTGCAGACCCTGACCGCCGCCATGCACGCCGGACTGCCGCTGTACCGCGCCACCCGGGCGGTGCACAGCTGCTTTGTGCTGCACAAAGGAGAAATTGTTTTTGCCTGCGAGGATCTGGGGCGGCACAACGCGCTGGATAAGGCGGTGGGCTGCGCGGTGCTGGCAGGGCTGCCGCTGGCAGAATGTGTGCTGTACACCAGTGGCCGGGTGCCGCTGGATATGGTGCGCAAGGCCATCCGCGCGGGGGTGCCGGTGCTGGTAAGCAAAAGTATGCCCACTGTGCAATCCGCAGAGCTTGCGGCGGAATACGGCCTGCAGCTGGTGTGCGGGCGCAAATTCCCTAAACTTTAAGCAAATATTACAAAAACAATAGTTACAAAACGGAAAAGGCTGTCCATTTCTGTTGACATACTCCGCGCACGCATGTTAATATATTATCGAAGAGACCGCTCCGCTGTTGCAGCAGCCAGAGCGGCCTCAATTGTTGTCCGGGGTTACCCGGCAAAAATAAAAAACAGGCAGGTGATAACATGAAGCAGGCAACCAACCCGTTTGCGCCCGTACCGCTGTGGCGCAAGCGGCTGCCGGGCTATGCAGCCATGGGCGTTGCGACCATCGCCTTGGCGGTCGGTCTGACCACCTTGCAAAGCGCACGCACCACGGTTGCCGGTACGCTGCTGCCGGTGTCGGAGACGGATGCAGCCGCCTACGGCATCAGCGCAGTGTACCAGCTCGACGATGGCAGCTACCGCGTGGAGGGCTCTCAGAAGGGCTTCCAGAGCGATGTGCAGGCTGCCGTGACCATTGACGCCGAAGGCAATGTTTCCGCAGTAGAGATCCTCTCTCAGGACGAAACGGAAAGCCTTGGCGGTCAGTGCGTCAACCCGGAGTTCACGTCCCAGTATCAGGGCGCAGCCCCCTTTACGCTGGCGGGCAAAAGCTACACCGTAACGGATCCCGTTACCGGTGCCGCCTATGCCGCTGCCGGTGCGGCGGAGGAGCAGCCCGCTGCTGCCGGGGATTTTGACCCCGCACAGTGGCGCACCTATGATACCTCTCCCGAGGCCGAGGCGACCCGCAAGATGTATGCTGCGGGGCTTACCCTCTCGGCACTAAATGGAGAGCCCTTGGACGATGAGCTGGCTCCGCCGCTGGATTCCAGCGCAGAGGCCGTGGCACGGCGCAAGCTGTACGCAGCCATGCTCAGCAAGAGCGCACTGGACGGCGAGCCGATGGCGATCCCCTTTGCGGATCTCTCGGCAGAAGAGCAGTCCAAGGCGCGTCTGGAGCAGGCCAGCCTGACCACCACCGGCAATGCGTCCGGTGCCGTCAGCGCAGACCTGACCGAGGTGGACGCCCTTTCCGGCGCGACCATCACCTCTTCGGCTGTGACGACCATCGTCAACAACTCGTATTTCTATGTGACCGGGGTGCTCTGCGCAGAGTGACCTCAACGGAGGAATGGAACCTATGGCAAAAACTGATTTCCTGACGGCTGACATGACCCGCCGTCAATTCATGAAGATCTCGGGCAAGAGCCTTGCAGGGCTCACCCTGTCCGCTTCCATGCTGTCCCTGTTCGGCTGCTCTCAGCAGCAGGTGGACTCCGGCGCAGTGGCCACTTGGGCACTGCCGCAGGGCCTGCTGGTGGTCAACGCCGACCTGTGTACCGGCTGCCAGCGCTGCGAGATGATGTGCACCCTGAAGAACGACGGCGCGACCCAGCAGTCCATCGCCCGCGTGCGCGTGTGGGACAACTACAACTTCGGCTCCGGCGTCGATACCAACGACGGCATCTTCGGCAACTGCCAGTTCACGGTAGCCTCCTGCAAGCAGTGCGCCGATCCGCAATGCGCCAAGTATTGTCCCGTTCACGCCATTCACTCCGATGAGGAAACCGGCGCTCGTGTTGTCGACGAGGACGTGTGCATCGGCTGCGGCATGTGCTCTGCCGCCTGCCCGTGGAACATGCCCCACATCAACGCCCAGACCGGCACATCGACCAAGTGCATTTCCTGCGGTCGCTGCGCCGAGCAGTGCCCCAACGGCGCCATCAAGTTCATCGATTGGGAGGATATTGCCCAGAAGGCCATCGACGAGGGCGTGGTTTCCACGGCCACCATCGTCGAGGCTTAAACGATAGAGAGAAGGACCATTATGTCAGGACACGCTTTAACACGGCGCAGCTTTTTAGTTGGAAGCGCCGGGGTGGCTGCCGTGGCCGCCGGCGCGGGCCTTGTGAGCTTGTCGGTTCGCGGCGAAGCCGATGCTGATGCCGAGACGGATAAGCGAACCGAAGTGGTGCACTCGCTGTGCAATTCCTGCTCGAGCAAGTGCGGTTATTACGCCTACGTCGTAGACGGCGAGCTTACGAAGCTCATTGGGGACGAGGCCCATCCGAACGCGCAGGGCAAGTTGTGCGCGCGCGGGTACGGCTATTCCCAGATCGCCTATTCGCCTGATCGGCTCACCGACCCGATGAAGAAGAACGAAAACGGCGAATTCGAAGTAATAGGATGGGATCAGGCGCTCAGCGAGATCGGCCAGAAGGTGAACGATATCATCGCGCAGTACGGCCCCGAGGCGCTTGCCATGGTGCAAGATCCGCGCCCGTCGGGCAAGTACTACACGAAGCGCTTCATGAACGCGCTCGGTAGCCCCAACGTGTACACGCACGGCGCTGCCTGCAACCTCTCCAAGGAGTCCGGGTTCACGCAGGCCATCGGCGCCGCCAACTTCGAATCGGATGTGGCCA
>OLRS01001368.1_pt1 | contig 24172 bp, 22 predicted proteins | sample 1673171 | NCBI WGS metagenome assembly OLRS01 (sample SAMEA3136762, study PRJEB25190) | human gut metagenome | biome: human gut; feature: human-associated habitat; material: faeces | place: Austria | collected 2013
ATGTGCCCTTAGGAAACCCCTCCCGGCCCCGCGGCCTTCGCAGCCTTACTTCAACGAGTTGTCTGATAGAAAAATGGCGTGCCGCCCCGTTTGGGGCGGCACGTTTTTCATGGGCGGCACGTTTTGTTTGGACGGGCGTTTGCCGTGTGCCTTACTCAAAGTATTGGAACTTGTTGGTTGAGAAGGCGAATGTTACGACGAAGCCTTCGCCCGGCTCCGATGCTGCGGTGACGTCGATGCCCATCTTGGAGCACAGGCGCGCCACCAGGTAGAGGCCGATGCCCGTTGCGCGCTTGGTGGTGCGGCCGTTGTCGCCGGTAAAGCCCTTCTCGAACACGCGCGGCAGGTCTGCCGCACACACGCCGCAGCCGTTGTCCGCGACGGTAAGCTCGATGCGCTCGCTCGCCAGACCCTCGTCCAGCAACGCACCCGAAAACACGATCTTTGCGCCGTCCTCACGCGCATATTTAATGCTGTTCTGAATGAGCTGGCCCAGAATAAACTCGAGCCATTTCTCGTCGGTAAAGACCTCAAAGTCGAGGTTCTCGCACACCGGAGCCACGTGCGCCGCGATAAGCTCGCGCGCGTTGGCTTTAATCGCGCCCGTCACCAAGGTCTTGAGATCCCAGCGGCGAATCAGGTAGTCGCGCTCCACGACTTCCGAGCGCGCATAGTACAGAGCTTGGTCGATATAGCGCTCCACGCGGGCAAGCTCGCGTGCCAGATCGTCCACGCGCGACAGGTCGTCTTCGCTACCGTCCAGGTTTTCCAAAATCAGATGGGCCGCCGCCAGGGGCAGCTTGGCCTCATGGACCCAGCTCTCGATATAGTCGCGATAGTCATCGGTCTGACGGCGGCCTTCGGCAACCTCGTCGCAAGCGGCTTTGCCCACCCGGCGCAAGACCTCGTACTCGAGCTCGCCCTCGGCATAGGTCGGGCATTGCACCATCTCCTGCACCCATGCGGGACTCTCGAGCTCCTCGGCCGCACGCTCCAGCTGGCGCAGAAAACGACGACGGCGCGCGTACTCGATCACGATGCCGAGCATACCAAAGATATAGGACACGCCGACCGCCACGACCACGATAGAAACGGGTGCGCCGGCGACCGTCAGCACAAAGCAGCTCAGCAGCACGCCGCACGTCCACACGGCGACGGGAAGCAGCGCGTCTTTAAAGAACTTGGCAAACGACATAGCCGGCCCCTAGACCGAATAGCCCTGGCCGCGGTGCGTGGTCAAATACCCCTTGATGCCGATTTTTTCGAGCGTGGTGCGCAGGCGGTTGATGTTAACGGTGAGCGTATTGTCGTCCACGAAGGCGTCGGAGTCCCACAGGTCCTGCATGATGGCCGAACGCGAAACGATCTTGCCCGCGCGGCTCAGAAGCAGCGAGAGGATACGCAGCTCGTTTTTGGTGAGCTCGGTACTGGTGCCGGTTAGCGTGTTGGTGACCATGGAGCGTGCAAGGTCGAGCTCCAGTCCCTTGTGTACGAGCGTGCTGCGCTCGCCCGCCGCCGCGGTGCGACGCAGCAAGGCATTGATGCGCGCCACGAGCACACGGGCGCTATAGGGCTTGGGAACAAAGTCGTCCGCACCGAGCGTCATGGCCATGACCTCGTCGATCTCGGTCGTGCGCGACGTGAGGACGATGATGGGAACCTCGGATTCGCGGCGAACCTCGTGGCAGATATGCTGGCCGTCCTTGACGGGAAGCGTGAGGTCGAGCAGCACCAGGTCGGGCGCGGCGGCGAGAATATCGCGCGAGACATGCTCAAACGATTCGCAGGCCTCGATTTCAAACCCGGCGCGGGCAAGGATGTCGATAAGCTCACGACGAATGGGCTCGTCGTCCTCAACGACATAGATCAGCGCCATGTGTCCTCCCATTTCGCGTAACATGCACCTTTCACACCATTATGCCCACAGCGTCGCAGCGATACGACCCCGTGGGCACCTAATGTGACAAAAGCGTTCGGTAGTCTTGAGAGAAAATAGGGGCCGACCGGTCCTAAACCGATCGGCCTCATCACTTCGACCTCGAGCCTCTACTCGAGCGTACGCATGTATGCAGAGATGGCATCCAGGCCCTTCTGCAGGTCGTCGGTGTTATCGGAGTATGCATAGCCGATGCGCATGCTCTTGGGCTCCTCGAAGCAATCGCCCGGGGTGACGAGCGCGCCGGACTTCTTAATCATGTCGATGCAGAACGTCCTGGAGTCGATGTCGTAGTCGTAATACACGAGCGCGGTGGTACCCGCCTCGGGCTTAACGAACGACAGGTGCGGCTCGCTCTCGACCCACTTCTCCAGAACAGCAAGGTTCTGACGGACGATGCGACGGCTGCGCTCAAGGATCACGGAAGCGTTGCCCAGAATCAGCTCCGCCACCGACTCGCTGAATATGCCGGCGGAAATCAGGTTGTAGTCGCGATGCGAGAGCAGCGCGCGACGGAGCTCCGGGCTCTTGGTGACCGCCCAGCCCAGACGCAGGCCGGCGAACGACCAGACCTTGGACATGGATGCGGTGACGATGGCCTTGTCGTACAGGTCGATCACGGACTCGGAGTACTCATCCGTCTGAGTAAGCAGACGGTAGACTTCGTCACAGAGCAGCCACGCGTCGTGTTTGCGCGCGACCTCGACAATCGCCTTGAGCGTATCGGTGTCGAGCAGGGCGCCCGTGGGGTTGTCCGGGTTATTGATGCAGATGAGCTTGGTATCGTCGGTCACCAGGGCATCGAGCGCATCGACGTCGACGTGGTAGCCGTTCTTGCGGTCGAGCTGAAGGATATCGACCTTCGCGCCGCACATCTCGGGAATCGAGTAAAGCTGCTGGTAGGTGGGCTTGACGGAGACTACGTGATCGCCCGGTTCGACGAGCGTGGAAATAACCAGGGAGTTGGCACCGGTCGCGCCGTGCGTGGGCACGATATGCCCGGGCTCGACCGTCTTATAGAGACGCGCGACCCCCTCGAGGAAGCCGGGCTGCCCCTCGATGTCTCCGTAGGTGAATCGGCGCGAGCACAGGCTATCGAGCCACGCCTTCTTGTCGGTGTTCGTAAGCTTGAACAGCTGGTCGAGCGTGAGGGAGTAGACGCACGTCTCCGCAACGTTGTGGGTGCACTTGGTCTCCCACTCGTTCATCCACTGCTCGACGGCGAAATCCTTGATCTGCATTGCCGTTTCCTTTCCTTGACTTTCTTACAGTTCCACCACGGTGCCCAGCCCCGCCTCAACGGCGCGGTCGTAGGCGATTTTCGATGCCGAAAGGTCCTGAACGGCGATGCCCGACGTATCGAACACCGTCACCTGCTCGTCATCCGAACGCCCCGTAGCCGCGCCGGCGATGACTTCACCGAGCTCCGCTTTGATGTCCTCGGGCGTGATGGCACCCTCGGCAACCGGAATCTCCAGCTCGCCGGGCGCGACCGATTGCTCGCGGTCGTCGACGTAAACAGCGGCACGGGTGACAAGCGCCGAGGCGAGCTCCTGCTTGCCGGGCATGTCGGCACCGACGCAGGAGATATGCGTACCGGGGCGCACCCATGCATCGGGGATGATGGGCTTGGTCGCCGGCGTGATCGTCACGATGATGTCGGCCTCCGCCGCGGCACCTTGGCCGTCGGCCGTCGCCTCGATGGAATAGGTGGATGCCTCGCGAACATGCTCGCAGGCGCCCAAGATATGGGCGACCTCGTCTCGCATGCGCTCGACGCGGGCCTCGGGCGCGGCATCGGAAACCGGCTCCCACACCTTGACCTCACTCACTTTGGGACAGGCGGCGAGCACGCCCGCCACCATATAGGTGCTCATATGGCCGGCACCCGCAACAAGCAGTTTGGACGCATCCGCCCGAGCCAGCCACTTGGCACCGAGCGCAGCGGCGGCACCGGTGCGAAGTCCAGTGACGGCGGAGGCATTGAGCAGCGCCAACGGCTCTCCCGTCGCGTTGTCGCACAGCAGCGTGGTGCCAAAGATCTCGGGCAGCCCCTTTTTGGGATTCTGGGAGAACCAAGCAGTGAGCTTGAGGCCGAAGAGGCCGCTTCCCGCCAACTCGCCCGAGCGAATATCCATATCGGCCACGCAACACCCTTGCCCGTTGCCTTCTGGCGATATGCCTCCTCCACGGCAGCGATTGCATCCTCAATCGTCAGCACCTTGGAAACTTCCTCGGCCGAAAGCACCACCATCTGCCCCATCATCGCTCCTCTCAGCGAAAGCTTTACGTTGCTTCACTGTACGGTTTAGTAACGATGCCGCCAAGGATCATTTCTTGTTGGAATCTACAACGATTCTCGATCTGATTTTTCGTTCTATCAGCAGGTATTTGAACTATTTCCCGCATCAACGGCATACGGATGTGCGATTATCCTATTTGTATAGGTACTTACTGTAATTATTTACAAGGTGATGCTGATGCTATACACCATCTCGGACTTCTCACGGGAATATGAGGGGTCAGTCCGTCTAATCGCCGGCAGCGATGGCGTCTCGCGTGCCGTCTCTGGCGTCGGGATCCTCGATTATGAACTCATGCCCGGCCTCAAGAACAAGTACCAGCGCGTCAACTTCAGCTCAGACGAGATCATCCTCAGCACTTTCCTCTATGCGAAGGACGACCCGTACCTCATCACTGAAGCCGTGAAATACCTCGTCGCCAAGGGAACGAGCGGTCTCATCATCAAAAACGTCCTGCACATCCCGATTCCCGACCAAGCCATCCGCTACGCCAACGCGCGGCACTACCCGGTCTTTCTCACGACCGACGACTCACTGTTCTTTGACAGCGTCATCTATGAGGTCAAACGGCATATCGAGCAGCTCACGTCCATCGACTTCGCGCAGCGCGAGATCGATGCCCTGAGGACAGACGTATCGCCCGAGTCCATCTGCCGACGCATCCGAGGTCTCAACCCGTCATTTCTGGACGAAGCGGTCGCCCTGTTCGCATCGTTTGCAGAGCCCCTCGACCCGCGTACGTTTTTGCAAATCGAACGTCTCTGTGCAAAATCGACCCTCGCCGGATGCCACAACATGCCGGCACCCTACGACGGAGGTTTGTTATTCGTAGCGACAAGTGACTCGGAACAGACGCTCGATGTAGAGCGAATCGTGCAGGCGCTCACGGAGCTCATCGAGGCTAGCGACATCGATGGCGGAGCGGAAGGGCTCGGCATCAGCGATATTCTGTTTGGAGACGAGGCGGTGGCGCAGGCGATCTCGCAGGCGATTTACGCACAGCGCCTATCTTGTCAACGAGCCGAGGGTCCCGTGCGCTATACGCAGCTCGGCATCCTGAGAACCGTGATGCCTTTTGCGGAAACCCCGGAGATGCGATCGTTCTCGGAGGCGATTCTCTCGCCGATACGCGAGCACGACAGTGAGCATGGCAGCGAACTGGAATCCACGCTCGCTGCATTCATCGAGAACGACCGACGTATCGAGCAAACCGCCAAGCAGACTGGCCAGCACCCGAACACAATTCGATATCGCCTCGATAAGGTGACAGCTCTCACCGGACTGAGCTACAAATGCGCCCCGGAGATGGAGCAGCTGTCGCTCGCCTACGCAATCGAACGCGCTCGCTCACTTCAGTAAGCCCACCCCGCCTTGAGGTTAGGAGCGGCGGGCACGGAGCTTTTCGTAGCCTTCGGCGAAGAAGGCGACCGTGGCGGCGTCGGCCTCGGCGGCGTCGGCCTCGATTGCGGGGACCACGCCGTGCTCGTCGCTCACCAGGAACAAGGCGCCCTTGAGCTGTGCGGGAATATCTACGCGCGTGACCGGGATGCCCTTGGTCTGGGCCAGCTGCTCAATGAGCGTCGCCGTGCCGCACAGGCACTCGTCCGCTGGCGCCACAAAGGCAAGCTCGCCGTTGTTGACGGCAGCAAGCAGCTCGGGCGCCACGCCGGTCTCGTCGGCCTCGGAGCGGGCCTCGGCGGAGCGGGCACGCAGCGCCTTGGCCGACGTATCGGTTAGCGGCTCGTACTCCCCCACCGTCATGGCGGCGTTGCCGTTGACGTCGATCACCAGCATGAGCACGCCGTCGCGTGCGGTGTAATCGCCCTCGGCAAGCGACCACTCAACGTGCTGTTTGGCCCAGCTGAGCATGTTATGGGTAAGCGGCTCGCCCTGCACCAGGCGCTCGGACAGCGCACGAATGTGGCGGTTGAGCATGGGCACCTTTTTGTTGGACATGCGCCAACGACAGACAAGCGCGGGCTTGTCGAGCGTGAACTTCTCGACCGCCTCCTGATTGGCGCAAAATTCCTCGTACGCACGCTGATCCTCGGCATTGCCAAACAGCTCGGCATCATCAATCTGGGGCATGGTCATACCTTTCGTGTTAGTCATTCCGTCCTCTTATACCAAAAAGACGGCCCTCCAAACGGAGCAGCCGTCTTTTGCGGAGATTATTTTGTCCCAAGGCGGAACTTAGTGGCGGAAGTGGCGAGCGCCCGTAAACACCATAGCAATATTGTGCTCATTGCAGGCCTGGATGCTTTCGTCGTCGCGCTTGGAGCCGCCGGGCTGGATGATGCAGGTCACGCCGTGTGCAGCAAGCACGTCGACGTTGTCGCGGAACGGGAAGAACGCGTCGCTTGCACAGGCAAAGCCGCCCTTCTCCACGCCCTCGCGCTCGCAGAAGTCCTCGGCGCGCTCGCAGGCAAGTAGCGCAGAGTCAACGCGGTTAGGCTGACCCGGGCCCATGCCAATGCCGGCCTTACCCTTGGAGACCAGGATGGCGTTGGACTTAACGCCCTTGCAGACCTTCCAGGCAAACTCGAGCTCGGCCATCTCGGCGTCGGTGGGCTTGCGGTCGGTGGGGAACGTAAAGGTCGCGGGATCCTCGGTCACGTGGTCGACTTCCTGTACCAGCATGCCGCCGTCGACGGAGCGCAGCTCCACCTGGGCGCCGTGGTCCACGCCGCCGGTCGCCAACACGCGCAGGTTGGGGCGCTTGGCCATGCGCTCGAGTGCCTCGGCGGTGTAGCTCGGGGCGATGATGACCTCGACGAATTGCTTGTTCTGATCGGCGAAGTGCTCAACCAGATCAAAGGGAACCTCGCGGTTGCAGGCGATGATGCCGCCAAAGGCACTCTTGGGATCGCAGGCAAAGGCGCGGTCGTAGGCGGCTGTGATGTCCTCGGCAACGGCGGAACCGCAGGGGTTCTGGTGCTTGAGGATCACGCAGGCAGGCTCGTCGAACTCGCGGACCAGGTTCCAGGCGGCGTCGGCATCCAGATAGTTGTTGTAGCTGAGCGGCTTGCCCTGGATCTGCTCGGAGCCCACGAGCGGGAACTGCGAGCTCGCGGTGTTCTCGCAGCCCTCGGCAAAGCGGTAGACCGTGGCCTTCTGCTGCGGGTTCTCGCCATAGCGCAGGTCGTCGACCTTCTCCAGCGAGATCTCGAGCTTGGCAGAGGTGTCCGCCACGTCGCTTGCCTGGGCGGCAAGCCAACGGGAGATAGCCGTGTCGTAGGCGGCGGTGGTCTGGTAGACCTTCACCTGCAGGCGACGACGGGTGGAAAGCGTGGTGCAGCCACCGGTCTCGTGCATCTCGGCCAGGACGGCATCATAGTCGGCCGGGTCGGAGATGACGGTAACGCTCGCGGCGTTCTTGGCAGCAGAGCGCAGCATGGAGGGGCCACCGATGTCGATGTGCTCGATGGCGTCCGCAAAGGTGACCTCGGGGTTGGCGACGGTCTTCTCGAACTCGTACAGGTTGACGACGACCAGGTCGATCAGCTTAATGCCGTGCTCAGCGGCCTCCTGCATGTGCTGCTCGGAATCGCGGCGGGCCAGCAGCGCGCCGTGAACCTTGGGGTGCAGGGTCTTAACGCGGCCGTCCATCATCTCGGGGTAGCCCGTGAACTCTTCGATGGGGGTTACGGGAACGCCCGCGTCCTCGATGGCACGAGCCGTGCCGCCCGTAGAGATGATCTCGACGCCAAAGTCATCGACCAGCGTCCGTGCGAAATCGACGACACCCGTCTTATCGGTAACCGAGATCAACGCGCGTGCGATCTTCACATCAGATCCCATGCAGTCCTCCTGTCTGGTACGCCGCCGTGCTCTGTGAGTCGGTGATACGTCGATCTGCAGCGCTCGCGCAGCGGCATTGAAAATACTGATTTAATGTAGCGCATCGAGCGCATCGATGCACCCCGCAACGGGCGCATGTGCAGAAAAAGTTTGCGAGCGAAGGGGATGGACACGGCGCCGGGCACGGTGAGTTCATGGAACACAGGGGCACCATAATTAGATGCCAATGGCGTGGTAGAACTGTGCTCGATATGCATCTGCAAAAGAAAGAGGCACCATGGTCTCGCGGGTTCTCTACCGACCGTTTGATACCGAAGACTTCGACGCCATCGCGCTGATTCTGCAGCAGCTTTGGCATAACAATTCGGATAACGATGAGTACAACCGCCTTGAGGCCGCGTGCGACCTCGCCTATTGCCTTTCGTCGTCGACGTTTTCGCAGGTTGCCGTAATCGACGGTCAGGCGCGTGGCATTTCGCTCGCGCGTGCGGGACAGAGCTCCGGCGCCACTATCAACGAGCATTGGATGGATACCGAACGCGCGCTGCTATCGCAGATGCGTGAGCTGGAGCCCGATGCCTGCGCCGAGTATCTCTCGTTTGTGCGCGCAACCATCCGAACCAACAACCGCCTGCTCGAGAGCAGCCCGTTGCCGCACGACAACGAGGTCACGCTGCTTGCCGTGGATCGCGATGTCCATGGCCTGGGCGTTGGCACGGTTCTGCTCGATGCCGCGGTCTCGCACCTGTCCTCACTTGGAGCGACGAGGGCGCACCTGTACACCGACTCCAACTGCTCGTGGAAGTTCTACGAGCTGCACGGCTTTAAGCGCACGGCCACGCACCGCGCCAACCGCGAAGAGCGCCGTCACGACATGCCGCGCGAAAGCTTCCTCTACGAACTCGACCTAACAGCCTAAACCCGGCAGCCATACCTAGTCATTTAGGAACGTCCCCAGTGACTAGTCGTTGGGGACAGTCTTCGTAGGTAGCGCATAAAAATGGGATGGGCTTCCCCGACGGCTGTCGAGAAAAGCCCATCCCATGATTTACGACCGTTAGAACGTTCCGCCTCCGCCGACGCCGCCGCCTCCGCCGCCAGAGAAGCCGCCGCCTCCGCCGCCGCTCGAGCTGTCGGAGCTCGACGCCAGCTCACGGATGCTCTCGTGATACACGTCATCGAACGAATCGAGCGGAGACTCGATACCGTAATGATGGTAGTACCACCAGTAACAGGGATAATTGTCGTAGAAGCCGTCGGCCTCGCGCACCTCGGGCGGCACGGCCTCGGCCAGCTGTCGCAGCACTTCTTTCGAAACGCCCAGGGCAACGCCCATCACCAGCAGCTTGTTCCACAGCACCAGATCGCCCGGGACGGCTTCCTTTAGACGAGTGAAGTCCTCGAGCCAATGCTTAAGTGCCTTGCAGCGAGCCGCCACCTCGGCGCCCTCCGGCGTAAAGCGGCGAAACGTAAGGCCCACGCCGATACCCACCAGCACAATCGGCACCGAGATAACCGCGGCGGTAATGTTCGCCTGTGCGCCATCGGTAAAGAAAATGGATCCCACGGGAACAAAGGCAATCAGGATACCAAGAACCAGGCAAAACACCATTGCAACAATGCCGTCCGAGGCAACGTACTCGCTATCGGCCAGCTTGCCCTTAACGGTGTTCTGATAGTCCTCGAGCTTATCACCCACGGGTGTAGCGTGCTGCTTGACGTAGTGCTGCAGCTCGTCGAACGTGCGCGAACGGTCACCGTTCTCGTCAGGCTTAGCACCGGCAAAGAAGACCTTGAGCACCATGTGGTCAATGCCCTTGGCCGACTTCCAGCCCGCATCACTCACCGTCACGCGATACGTCTGCTCTTCTTTTTCACGCCCCAACAGACCCTTCTTGGCCTTGGTCACGGTCGCCTGCTCCAGCTTGATCACACGGTCGTCAGTGAGCTTCATGAGCGTGGCGATATATGCCTGGTCGGGCACCTCGTTCCAGCTCATGAGGGCCGAAAGCACGGCGGGATGGTCGGCCGAAGGCACATCGCGGAAATATTCGTCCTGGAAAAGCGGCTTGGGCTTGCGCTTGCGCAGCTTGAGCATAACGATTGTGCCGGTAAAGGCCACCGCCGCAACAACACTTAGCACGGCAAGTGCATTGGCAATCATGCGAGCGTGAGCGCGGCGGGCGTTAGCTTCGTCGGCCCATTCCTTCTCTTCGCTCAGGATCGTTGACATGCGCTCTTCGCCCGAGGCGGCAAGCTGCGGCACCCAGTCGCTGGGGAAGGCGATGCGTGCCTCGGCGAATTCGCCCTGATGCACGCAGGGAATGGTATAGGTGACCATGGGCTCGTCCTCATCGAGCGACACGTCACCCGCCAGCGGACCGTGGCCCCATGCGCGGAAGTTATCGCCTTTGACGGCCGCCGTCCCGGCAGCGGCATTTGCGAAGCGCACTTCCATCTCGACATCGTCGGAATCCGCAGACCAGCCGTCGCCCACGAACTTCCAGTAGAGCTCGGCGGTATCGGCCCAGTTCATAACCGCACCGGTCATGGTGTAGCTCACGTAATAGATCGCGCTGTCGCCGCTCTCGTGGGGGCTGAACACCTTAATCCTTACGCCGTCACCGGCCTGCTCGACCGTGTAGACGCCAGAATCGCCCTTGTTCGCGCTATCGACTTTGTTAAACGCGGTGTCCTCTTCCTCGACACTCAGCACGTCAACGTCCGCCGTGCCGCCCTGCTGGTTGGTGCCCGTATTGATCTCCCAAAACACGCCGTTGATGTCGTCGTCGAAATCAAACTGGCGTCCCTCGACAACGGTCAGCGATCCATCGGCCTCGACCGTGGCACTGATGTAGGTTTGGGTCATGGAGTAGCCGTCGGCGTGCGCGGCGACAGGCAGCAGCAACAACGGAAGCGCAACGAGCGCGCAGACGGAAGCGAATCGCGCAAACAGGCGGCGCTGCCGACAGGTTTTGGCAACGGGGGCGTTCATAGGCACATCCTTTGTCTGTGATACCAGCAACGCCATTGTCCCACGTTTACGGGCGCACATGACGAACATCTAGGCCAGCGGAGTATCAAACGGGACGAAAGTCACGCCCGCGGCCGGCACCTGGGGACGTTCCTTATCTGCCGGCAATCTGGGACACTCCTTGGCATAGCCCGCTCCGGCAATAGATACCACTTCATAGCTCCGTCACAGGTGTAGCGGCTTTGTGTTGCCGCGGCGTAAGCCGATTAAGCCGGCGAGCGAGGGGCATAAAGCAGTTGAGCGAAAACGGTTTGCCCCTTTGCCGTTCGCTTGAGGATCATGTCCCCCTTTTCCGCGGAAACCCTGGCAGTTGCGAAGAGCTGCCGGGGTTTCTGTCGTTTGAGGGGTTGAAGGGGCTGAGCTTGGGGCGGTAATCGAGGTGTTGAGTCGGTGCCCGCCGCGCACAACACGCAGCCTCGGCAACTCGCGAGCATCGACGACGCCCCCCACCTCACCCCGCGCTATACTCGTCCGCATGGATATCAACGCATGCAACATAGCAACACACGCCGCGGACGCACCAGCAACGGCAGCGCCCACCCCCGTCGTGGGCCGCTTTGCCCCGTCGCCCTCGGGCCGCATGCACTTGGGCAACGTGTTCAGCTGCCTGTGCGCATGGCTTTCGGCCCGCAGCCAAGGCGGCAGCATCGTGTTGCGCATCGAGGACCTGGACGATCGCTGCAAGCGCCCGGAACTTGCCGCCCAATTGATTGACGACCTAGCTTGGCTGGGGCTTGAGTGGGACGAAGGCCCCTACTACCAGCACGATCGCCTGGACTTGTACGAGGACGCCCTGCACCAGCTGCAAGACGCCGGCCTCACCTATCCCTGCTTTTGCACGCGCGCCGAGCTCCACACCGCGAGCGCGCCGCACGCCAGCGACGGCACGCCCATCTACCGCGGCGCCTGCCGAGGCCTTTCTGCCGAGGAGGTTGCCCGCCGCAGCGCCCTGCGCGCCCCGGCCACACGCCTGCGCGTGCCCACCGTCGACGACCTCGCAGACGACGTGATCGAATTCGTTGACCGCACGTACGGAGCCCAATGCGAGGCACTCGCCACCGAGTGCGGCGACTTTTTGGTGCGCCGCAGCGACGGCGTTTTTGCCTACCAGCTAGCCGTGGTGGTCGACGACGCTGCCATGGGCGTCACCGAGATCGTACGCGGATGCGACCTGCTTGGTTCCACGCCGCGCCAGATCTATCTGCAACATCTGCTGGGACTGCCCACGCCGCACTACGCGCACATTCCGCTGCTCATGTCACCGGACGGCCGCCGCCTTTCCAAGCGCGATCGCGATCTGGACCTGGGCGAGCTCCGCACCCGCTTTGGCACACCCGAGGCACTGTTGGGATGGCTCGCCGGGCAAACAGGCATCGCGCCGGACGCCACACCGCGCTCTGCCGAGCAGCTGGTCGAGCACTTTAGCTGGAACGTCATCCGCGCGCATCGGGAGAACATCACTGTAACGGTCGAGTAGCCAGCCACCCCGCCTCTACGCAACATCCCAGGGCTGGAGTTCGTCGCCCAAGCGAACGATGCAGTCGTAGAGCACGGTGTGACGCTCGGCCGGGTTGGTATCCCGATGAAAATGCCCGTAGTACCAGCGCTTGTAGTCCAAGCGGTCTTCCAGCTCATCGAAAAATGCCGTAAGCCGATCAACGGAGGGGCAATTCCAGCCGGACGCTGGATAAAGCGTGGACGAAAGCATGCGCGTAGAGCAGGTGTGAGTGATCACGTAGTCGACCGTCCAGCCCACGCTGTCGAGCTTTGCCCGCGCCTCCTCAAAGTTGCGCTCGTCCGGCAGCTCCTGCGGCCACCAGCTGGAATACGGAATGCGGTATTCCTTGTCCACGCTCGTGGCGCCGCCCATGGTAAAGACCGTTGAGCCGTCGAGCTCAAAAACCTCGCCGCGCGTCAGGCGCCGTATGGGCGAGGTATCCGACAGGCGCTGCGTCAGCCCACCGTGCCACAACTCCATGGGGCGTTCCGCCCAGTGATCGAAACGCTCGTGGTTGCCGTCGACAAACAGCACGGTGTAGGGGCGCGACTCCAGCCAAGCAATATCGGCACATTCCTCGGTAGAAAAGTCCCAGGGAAAGCCAAAGTCGCCCGCGATGATGAGATAGTCGTCGCTCGCCAGGCTATCCCCAAGCTCCCAATCGCGGAGCTTTTGCATGTCAGCGCCGCCATGAATATCGCCTGTTACATAGACCGTCATCGGATTACCACTTCCCTGTAAGTCGCTAGCCCACATTCTGCACGATCACTAAGCCAACCGTTCCAGCCCTTCCATCCCTTAGGGCTTACCCTTCGTTCTTCCATCCAAACGGGTCAAGCACCCAAAAAACCAGATCGAGCACGCCGCCGGTCATCATGGCGCCGGCAAGAGCCATGCAAACATGCAGAGAACTGGCACTTCGGAGCACATCAAACGGCCCCAGAACAGCCAGCAGCGCGACCGTTGCGCCGGCAAGGCACAGCGCGAGGCACGGCCCCGCGTTCTTGACGCACTTCTTTGCGAGATGCTTGGTGTTATCACTCATCGATATCGAACTCCTTAGAGGACCGTTGTTTGGGTACATGCCGCCGCGGCAGAGCAGGGCGGCAGGGCAAGCGTCACATGTCGTGCGGACATCAATGGAGAAACCGCCTGCTCGACCAACCCTTGACGCCGTTTTGCACCGGCACCCCATCCCCCGCTATCGAGGTCTAATACTTTTCCCGAGAAGTGAACGGCTGTTTTTGGACCCCTGAAACAGCCGCATTTTTCGGCGGCAAAATCGTGGGATTTCAGCATTGAAACCGCAGGAAACGGCACCTTTAAAGTGTCGATGCTTCGGGGGTCCGTTTTAGCTCGTTCACTTCTCGGGAAAAGTATTAGACCTCGCTGCTAGCTATCCAGAAAGGCATCTCTCCCTTCCCCACCGCCACCCAAAAACTCATCCAACATTAATCTTGGCTCAAGAATCGCTTAATCTATAACCTGCACTATAGAGTTCGACCAAGGGCGGGGCGGCGCCACGCAGGCCGCCGAACGCAACGCTCGCGCCCGGGCAGATCGCCCGGCGTCGCGCCCATCGAACGAAAGGACAGGTCATGGACGACCTCGAAAAAGTTGAAACCATCCGCACCAAGTGCAACGTGAGCTACACCGATGCCAAGGCCGCGCTCGACGCCGCCGACGGCAACGTTTTGGACGCCATCATTTGGCTCGAGTCGCAGGGCAAGACGCAGACCACATCGGCGCACGCCGCCACCGAGTCCGTGCCGGTCGATGAGCCCTCGGCCGAGATGGTCGCCGCGCAGGCCGCCTACGAGAAGTCGAGCGAAAAGACCGACTTCTCCAAGAAGATGGACAGCGTGTGGGAGTACCTCAAAAAGCTCTTCCGCCTGAGCCTGGACACCAAGTTTATCGCCACGCGCCGCGATGCGATCATCCTCAACATCCCCATCCTGATCCCCATCATCGCCCTGTTTGCCTGGGGCGCTACGATTTGGCTGATGCTGATTGGCCTGTTCTTTGGCATGCGCTACCGCATCGACAGCGACGGCGACGTGCCCGGCAGCATCAACAACCTTATGAATCACGCCGCCGACGCCGCGGACGACATCAAGCAAAATCTGAACGGCGACAAGTAATCGCAGACGGGGGCACACATGGCACGGATCCTGATCGTAGAGGACGAGGAGAAAATCGCCCGCTTTGTGACGCTCGAGCTGGAGCACGAGGGCTACCAAGTGGAGCACGCCGCTGACGGCCGCACCGCCGTGGACCTGGCGCTGGAGCGCGACTACGATCTGATTCTGCTCGATGTGCTGCTGCCACAGCTCAACGGCATGGAGGTCCTGCGGCGTGTCCGCAAGCACAAGGATGTGCCGGTGATTATGGTCACCGCGCGAGATGCCGTGATGGACAAGGTGGCCGGGCTCGATGCCGGCGCCGACGATTACCTGACCAAGCCGTTTGCGATTGAGGAGTTGTTCGCACGGATCCGCGTTGCGCTGAAGCGCTCGGAGGCCGTGCGGGCGGCTTCGGGCGTTGGCGGCGTTGGGGCCGGGGAGGGCGCTACGGGTGCCGCTGCGATACCCCCGGCTGGAGACTCGGCCAAGACCTCAGCCGCGCCCTCCCCCGCCGCGCTCACCGTGGGTTCGGTCGCGCTCGATCCCGACCGCCGCGAAGTCACGGTCGGCGGCTCGCCCATCGTGCTGACCGCCCGCGAGTTCGACGTCCTCGCCCTGCTTATGGCGCATGCCGAGACCGTGCTCACGCGCGAGCGCATCGCGCACGAAGCGCTGGGCTACGAATACGTGGGCGACACCAACAACGTCGACGTACACATCGCGCACCTGCGTGCCAAGATCGAGGACGCCGGCAGCGCCCGCATCATCCAGACCGTGCGCGGGGTGGGCTATGTCTGCCGTGCGTAACGCCGAGGCCAAGCGCGTCACCTCCATCGCCCGCGCCATCAACTGGAGCTATATGTGGCGCCGTCTGATGAGCTACGTTTGGCTCGACCTGCTGCTAGTAGTGATTGTGGCGGCGATCCTTGTCTATGGATACAACCAGACGCTGCCCAACGGCGCGTTTACCGCAGGATGGATCCCCAGCGCCACCGTTCGCGGCATGACGCTGACGCCCGCGCGCGGCTGGGACCTGACAACGCTCACCTATACCGTCGAGCTTGCGCGCGCCACCAAGACTTTCCCCCTCGCGCAGGACCTCGTCACGCTATGGCCTCTCTACCTTGTCGTTGTGGGTTGGCAGGTCATCAGCGTGCTCAACATGCTCGGCGGCGCCCGCCGCGTGCGCCGCACCATGGCGCCGCTCAACGATCTGGCCCTGCGCGTGGACGAACTCGGCCGCATGCAACTCGCCGGCGGCAAGATGGAAACACTGGAGCAAGCCATCGAGCGCGCAAGCGTCGACTCGCCGAGCGTCACTACCGGCGACGCCGACCTGGCAAGCATCGAGGTTGCACTCAACCGCCTACTGCGCCAGATGCAAGAGGCCAAACTGCAACAGATGCGCTTTGTCAACGATGCGAGCCACGAGCTGCGCACGCCCATCGCGGTGATTCAGGGCTACGTGAACATGCTCGACCGCTGGGGTAAGGACGACCCGGACGTGCTGGCGGAATCCATCGCGTCCCTTAAAGCCGAAAGCGAGCACATGCAAGAGCTTGTGGAGCAGCTGCTGTTTTTGGCACGCGGCGATGCCGGGCGCACGGTCCTGCGGCGTGCGGATACCAACCTGGCCGCACTGGTCGGCGAGGTATGCGAGGAATCGCAGATGATCGATACCGCGCACACGTATCGGCTGGCGTACGACACCGCGCTTGTCAGCGATTCGCGCTGCGACGCGCCCGTCGACGTGGCACTCGTGAAGCAGGCGCTACGCGTGATCGTGCAAAACGCCGCCAAGTATTCGGACGCGGGAACGACCGTCACATTTGGCATAACGCCGGATGCGGGCGCGGGCACAATCGACATAAGCGTTGAGGACGAGGGCATCGGCATGAACCAGGAATCCGCAGCTCACGCGTTTGAACGGTTCTACCGCGCCGACAACGCACGCAATGCCGGCGCGCAGGGCTCGGGCCTGGGGCTTGCCATTGCCAAGTGGATCGTCGATAGCCATGGCGGTGTCATTGGCGTGACCTCAGTCGAGGGCGTCGGCAGCCGCTTTACGATTCGCCTGCCGCGGTAGGAAGCCCCTCGGCATAAATAAAGGGATAGGGCCACGCGGCCCTATCCCTTTTTGCTAGCTATGGCAGCTTGTGCGCTATTCGCGGCACAGGTGCACGGCGAAACCGGCGAACTCGCGCTTAAAGTACACGAGCTTGGTACCACCGTCGGGCAGCAGCGCGCGCGACTCTTCGTTGACCTCGAGCCCGCGCTCGGCAAACCACTTCTCAGCTGCATCGATGTCGTTAACGGCAAAGCCGATGTGGCCCTTGGTGCCACGACCGTTCTGCTTCATGATCTCGACCAGCGAATCGTTAAAGTACGAAACCGGGGTCTCGGTGACGGGCAGGCCCATCATCGTCGAGAACAGCTCCGCGATCTCCAGGGCGTCTGCCGGGTCGGTGGCGTTAATGCCCACATGGGCAACGCGCATACCAAAGAGCTCTACCGGGTTGGCGTTCTGCTCACTCATGCAGTCAGCGCCTACTGAGCCATGACGTCGAGAACGGCCTTCTCGGCGGCAACGCGGTTCATGCCGGTCATGAAGGGCACGCCACTCACGTACGGGCAGGTGAGGCCCTCGGGGGCAACGGTGGTGGCGATCAGCAGGTCAGCGCCCTCGTCGCAGTAATCCTTGGCCTCGGAGATGGCGCACTGCACGATCTCGTACTTGTCGGCATAACCGTTGGCGTCGAGCAGAGTAGCGACCTTCTGGGCAACGAGCGTGGAAGTAGCAGCGCCAGCACCGCAAGCCAAAACGATCTTCTTCATAGGTAATGTCTCCCTTCATGGTTTACTTTAGGTAAGTGTACCGCAGCGAGCGATGGCACTCGGCCTCGATGAGCTTTTATGCCAGTTTGCTTGCGCGCTGCGTATAATACATCTAGTACGTGTTGTCATACCGCTCGCTTTATGAGCGACTAAGGACCCTAATATGCCCGATTCCCGCACCCTCTGGACCGCCGTCGTTATCATCTGCATCGCCGTGTCGGTGTTCTTTAGCGTCAAAAAACGCACCACGTTTAAGCGCCTGCAGCAGCTTATGGCTGCCAAGCAGTGGGACGAGTTCGATCGTTTGCTCGACGGCAAACTCACCAGCATGCTGTACCCGCGCTACAACCGCGACTACCTGCGTCTGAACTCCTATCTGCTGCGCGAGGACCACGAGCGCGCCAGCGAGATGTTCGACCTACTGCTGGGACTCAACCTCCCCAAGATGCAGCGCGTCGACTTGGTGATTAAGGCCTTTAACTACTATGTTGGCCAGGAGGACCGCAAAAAGTCCAAAGAGCTGTTGCACGAGATCAAGGGCTTTGAGGGCGGTCAGGCCGAGGCAGTTGCGCACGAGTGTCAGCTGATGTACGACACGATGATCCTCAAGCGCCACAACGACATTCCCGAGCTGGAGCGCATGCTCGAGGATGTCGGCGACGACCCGGTCAAGCGCTGCCGCTTGGAGTACCTGCTGGCCCTGCAGTACCAGAACAAGGGCGACGAAGCCAAGTTCCAGGAGTTCCTGGAGAAGTCGGGCCAACACTCGATGGCCGTCAACGCGTAACGGACGGCTTGTGCTAGACTTCTAGTCTCACGGGGGCGTGGCGGAATTGGCATACGCAGGAGACTTAAAATCTCTCGCCGCAAGGATTGTGGGTTCGAGTCCCACCGCCCCTACCATATGGAGCTTTCGGGTCCGTGTCCCCAAGGGATGCGGGCTCGTTTCTTTTGGACGCCGCCAACTGCAGAGCAGCTCATTTGGGACGGGGCTTTTTTGACTACTTTTTCCGCCCACCCAATGAGTTTCCTACCACATTTTCCGATGGAAAAACGTGGTTGTCTCCCACATTTTCCGATGGAAAAACGTGGTTGTCTCCCACATTTTCCGATGGAAACTCCCAAATGGCCTTATACTAGCCGAGAGGGTTGGGAGGCAATATGCAGCGACAGCTTATGAGTGAACTTATCGCTTGGAAATCAAGGGCGAATCGCAAACCTCTCTTGCTTAAGGGAGCCCGCCAGACAGGAAAGACTTGGCTTCTTAACGAATTCGCAAGCCAGCAGTATCGAAACGTCATTCGTTTTGACTTTATGCTCGAGCCGAGCACACGCTCGCTGTTCGATGGGAACCTCGACCCCAAGCGCATCATCTCCCAGATAGAACTCCTACGTGGCCAAACCGTAACGCCGGAAGACACGCTCATCATCTTCGACGAGATCCAAGAAGCGCCACGCGGGATCACCTCGCTCAAGTACTTCAACGAGCTTGCGCCCGAATACCACATCGTAGCAGCCGGTTCCTATATGGGCCTCGCGCTCCGACGCGAAAACGAGTCATTTCCCGTCGGAAAAATCGACCAGCTCACCATGCGTCCCATGGGGTTTGCTGAGTTCGTTCGTGCCGTCGACGGCAACCCGCTCGCCGACGCCATCCTTGCCGCAGACATGAACCTTCTAGCAAACGTTACCGAAAAGCTCGAGCACTTGCTCAAGGAATACCTTGTTGTCGGCGGTATGCCCGAAGTTGTCTCCACTTTCGCCGAGACACGCGACTTCATCGAAGCCCGAAGGCTTCAACAGCAAATCATCGAGGCTTACGAATCCGATTTTGGCAAACATGCACCCGCCCGCATCGTCGAGCGCATGAGGTTGGTTTGGAAATCCCTTCCCGGCCAGCTTGCAAAGGAGAACAAGAAGTTTGTCTATGGCGCCCTTCGTCCCGGAGCGCGCGCACGCGATTTCGAGGAAAGCCTCCAGTGGCTCACGGACTACGGAATCGTTCATAAGGTGCCACGTGCTTCCGCTCTAAAGGCGCCGCTCTCGAGCTACGAAGACCTCTCGGGCTTCAAACTGTTCTGCATCGACACCGGCATCCTCGGAGCGCTCTCCGGTCTCTCTCCGGCCATCGTTCTTAACGGATCCGCTGTTTTTACCGAGTTCAAAGGTTCGCTGACCGAACAATACGTCGCGCAGGAGCTTTTGCTCCAGGACAAAACTCCCACGTATTGGTCCTCTACCTCCGGCAATGCCGAAACCGACTTTGCCATCGACCATGCGGGAACCGTGCTTCCGCTTGAGGTCAAGGCGGCAGAGAACCTTAAAGCGAAGAGTCTGAAAGTAGCCTGCGAAAAATTCAAACTCGAGCGTTGCGTGAGGAGCTCCCTGGCGGCATATAGAGACGAGGGCATGCTCATCAATATTCCGCTTTGGGAGATTGGGCAGATCGACAAGCTGGCATAGGCGCTGTGGGGACGCCCCGCAAGGACTGTCCCCAGGTGCCGGCTGTTGAGTTGCGGTGGAATAGGGACCGTTTGGTGCCCGAAAGGGCGATTTTATTCCGTATTTCACCGCAACTTATTTAGAGGGTGCTGAGAGTGGGGGTCCAGCCGATGGTGGGTAGCTCGCCGTCGAGAACCTCGTTGATGGTGGCGGCCATGCCGGCGAGGAGGCTGTTCTCGCTTACGGTGAGCATGTCGTAGCCGCCGGCTCGCATGAGCTCGCGGATCACCACGGCGCCGGCCAGAATCACACCCGCGCGTTTGGGCTGTACACCCGGTAGCGCGGCGATACCTTCCACATCCAGCGTAGACATACGATCGATGGCGGCCGAGATCTGCTCCATCGAAAGCTCGCGCAGGTGCACAAAGTTCGAGTCGTACGGCTCCAGTTCGTGGACCAGCGCCACAAGCGTGGTGACGGTACCGCCCACCGCGACCGGGCGCTCGGCGCGCTCAAAGTCGCTGGGCAGGCCCTCAAAATAGGCGGAGAACTGCTCGCCCGCCCAGTTGGCAGCGGCAGCAAGCTCGCCGTCCGCAGGCGGCAGCGCAGAGAAAAACCGCTCGGTCACGCGACGGCAACCGATGTCCAGCGAGCGCGTTCCCTCCAGCGCAAAGACCCCGCGCTCCGGCGCATAGACACCCGTCGCGAGTTCCGTGGACCCGCCGCCCGAATCCGCGACAATAATGCGCTCGCCAGCAAAGTCGTGTGCCACGCCAAAAAACGTCAGGCGCGCCTCGACCTCGCCCGGAATCACCTGCGGTTCGAGCCCCAGATCGCGCAGACCGTCCAGCAGCAGCGCGGCGTTGGACGCATCGCGCGCGGCACTCGTGCACGTGGCGCAGACGCACGCGGCCCCAAAGGCACGCGCCTCGTCCACAAACATGCGGCATGCGGCGAGCACGCGCTCGACCGCCGCCTCGCAAAAGCGGCCCGTCGCGTCCACGCCCTCGCCCAGATCGGTAATCTCGGTATGCTTGGACGATTCCACGATCGCCCCGCCCTCGACCTGCGCTAGCACTAGTCGCGACGACACCGTTCCCAGGTCGATCGCGGCCACCTTATATCGTTTGCAATTTGTCATTGCGGGCTCCCCTCCGGGCGCTATTTGCCGTTGGACACGACCGTCTGGCCCTCGACGCCGTTAAATCCAAACAGCATGTCAAGCGTCCGGATGTACCATGGCGCGTCCTTGCCGACTTCTTCGATCTCCTTGGCCACCTCGCTGGCCTTCTTGGCGTTCGACGACTTCTTTTCAGCCGACGACGAGTCCGAATCGCCGTCCAGGCCCTGCACTTCAATCCTCTTCTCGCCGGGCATCACCAGGCCCAGGTCCTCGGATGCCGCGTCCTTGATACCCTCCTCCGAGAGCAGCTTGTCGACGCTTTTTTGCAGCTCATCATTGTATTGCTGGCGAATCTCGACCTGCTTGGCCAAGATATCGCTCGAACGCTTTGCCACGTACAGGTCGCGCACGGGGAAATACAGGCTCACGAGCACCAGGGCAACGACGATGCCGATGAATAGCCCTCGCTGAGGACCGTGGGTAAAGTCGTAGATCGCCTTGACCACCGCGTTGTCGTTGGCGTAGTGCATAAAGTCCGAGCCCGAAAGACGGTTCGAGGGCCTGCTCGACCTATCGTGCGTTTGAGCCGACGAGCGCTGAGCATGCGACGAACGTGCCGGACGCACTGGTCCATCTGTCGAAGTATTCACTTGAACATTGGGGCGCGAGGTACTTGTCGGGCGCTGTATGGAGCGGTCGGCGCCGGCGTAGGCGGACCCACCGAGCTGCACCGTGCGCGCACGGCGAGGCGACGGCTCACGCGAACCGGCGGAATAGTACCTGTTGTCGTAAATCTGATCCATGTGCGCCTTGTGCGGTTGAGGTTTGTTTGCGCTAAGTATTCTAGTTATAGCACGAGCGCCCGCACCGCCTTCGCCAGCCTTTGCTCGACATAAAAAAGGCGCTGAGCCATATGGCCCAGCGCCCAATGGCGGCCATCAGAAGTGGAACGGAGCCGAGTCAACCCCGCTCCCCGCGCGCACCACTTGTTTAGCGAATGTTGTAGAACGCGGCCTTGCCGGCGTAGCGCGCGCTGCCCTCGAGCTCGTCCTCGATGCGGATGAGCTGGTTGTACTTGGCGATACGGTCGCTGCGGCACGGGGCGCCCGACTTGATCTGGCCGGCGTTGACGCCCACGACCAGGTCGGCGATCGTGGAGTCCTCGGTCTCGCCGGAGCGGTGGCTCACGATGCAAGCGTAACCGGCCTCCTTGGCGGTCTCGATGGCCTCGAGCGACTCGGTGAGCGTGCCGATCTGGTTGACCTTGACCAGGATCGCGTTGGCGGCACCCAGCTCGATGCCCTTCTTGAGGCGCTCGGTGTTGGTGACGAACAGGTCGTCGCCCACCAGCTGGACCTTGCCGCCCAGCTCGCGGGTCAGCTCCTGCCAGCCTTCCCAGTCCTCCTCATCCAGGGCATCCTCAATGGAGATGATGGGGTACTTTTCAACCAGGCTCTTCCAGTGGGCGATCAGTTCACTGCTGGTGTAATGGGTGCCGGCTTTAGGCAGGATATATTCACCCTTCTTGGTGCCCTTCCATTCGCTGGAAGCAGCGTCCATAGCCAGCATGAAGTCTTTGCCCGGCTCATAGCCTGCATTGCGGATGGCTTCCAGAATGGTCTCGATGGTCTCTTCATCGCTGGACAGGTTGGGGGCAAAGCCGCCCTCATCGCCCACAGAGGTGGCCAGGCCGCGACTCTTGAGCAGAGCTGCCAGGGCATGGAACACCTCAGCGCACCAGCGCAGGGCTTCCTTGAAGGAAGGTGCGCCGACAGGCATGATCATGAACTCCTGGGTATCGACGGTGTTGGTTGCGTGGGCACCGCCGTTCAGGATGTTCATCATGGGAACCGGCAGGCGGTTGCCGGAAATACCGCCCAGGAAGCGGTAGAGAGGAATATCCAGAGAAAGGGCTGCTGCGCGGGCAGAAGCGATAGAAACAGCCAGGATGGCGTTTGCCCCCAGGTTGGATTTATCCTTGGTGCCGTCTGCCTTGATCATGGCAGCATCGACAGCGTAAATATCGGAAGCATCCATGCCGGTCAGAACATCATTGATGGTGGTGTTGATGTTCTCCACAGCCTTCTGCACACCCTTGCCGCCGTAACGAGCTTTGTCGCCATCGCGCAGCTCCAGGGCTTCAAATTCGCCCGTAGATGCGCCGGAAGGTGCCATGCCGCGGCCAACGGTGCCGTCAGCCAGCCAGACCTCAGCTTCAACGGTGGGGTTTCCGCGGGAGTCCAGAATTTCGCGGCCTACAACTTTTTCAATTTCCAGGTATGCCATTATCGATCGATCCTTTCTTTGGGAAACTATTTCATCAGCAGTGAGCACTGCTCCAATGATTAGCATTAACTAACCTTCAACACCGTCATTCTATCACAGGTTGTTACAAAATGCAAGGTACTTTTTGTGTTCGGCGGCTGCGGCAGAGTATTCTTATTTTTGCCGAGAAAACGTTTATTTAATCTAACTTTTTAAATATTTTGAAACTTTTTATTTTGATTTGCTCCGGGGCTTGACAAAATTCTGGCGGCGTGGTATTGTTTGTTCATGGTTAGTTTGCGCTAATCTCGCAGGCAGCGACCCTCACAGCATGTAGGGAACAGCCCTCCCTTACATGGGTTGCTGCTTTGCCCCCCCTTACATCAATAGGACCCCCGCCTTTTTTCTCTCTTTTGCAGGCGGGGGGCTTATTGTATTATTTTGCCTGCACGGGGCCGGGGGAACACCCATACAAACAAAACCGGCACCCATGTGGCTCATTCCATGGGTGCCGGCCTTGCTTTGATTCGGTATGCCCTTGCAGGCGATAATGGCATTTTTGCGCGGCATGCTTGCGTGCCCGGTGGGCACTGCCGCAAATGAAACGGAGGCAATAAGGAGATTTGTGGGGATATGATGCAACCGGAACGGAGGTCAATCAGCTGGCTGCGCGCCAGTTAGTGTTATCTAATCAGCAAAGATATAGTAGCATACTCCGGCGGGGGTTGTCAAGCAAAAGCAGGGAATTTGTTCAAAAAGTTTTGGAGGGGATGCAGCACGATAAAAAAGGCACGCTGCCTGTTTGTGCGGGC
>OLRS01001372.1_pt1 | contig 24116 bp, 29 predicted proteins | sample 1673171 | NCBI WGS metagenome assembly OLRS01 (sample SAMEA3136762, study PRJEB25190) | human gut metagenome | biome: human gut; feature: human-associated habitat; material: faeces | place: Austria | collected 2013
TTTTGGCAACGCAGATGCCGTGCCGCAGCCGCCGGAGCGGTGCTTAAGCCGTTAGACGGGAATTGTGCAGTGTTGCCTTATATAAAGGGAAAAGCACAAACCTTTGTAGGGACCCGCTTGACGGCCAAAACGAAGGCCGCCAGCCAGCAAAGCTGGCCCGCTCGTGCGGATCAATGCCCCGCAGGGGCATTGGTCGCTGCGCGACCCCGCAATGCTTGCATCGGCCCGAACCCTATACTATATAATAAAAGAGGTCATCTCAAATGGCAAAAGAAGCAAAAACCAACGCCATGCGCATGCTGGAGCGCGCCAAGGTCAACTATACCGCCCACGAATACCCCCACGAGGAAGGCCAGGCCGTTGACGGCGCCAACGTCGCCCGCCTGACCGGCCAGGACCCGGCCCGCGTTTTTAAAACGCTGGTCACCCAGGGGGCAGACCATAACTATTATGTGTTTGTCGTGCCCGTGCTGGCCGAGCTGGACCTGAAAAAGGCCGCCAAGGCCGCGGGCGTCAAAAGTGTGGCTATGATCCACGTGGCCGACATCAATAAAGTCACCGGTTATATCCGCGGCGGCTGCAGCCCTGTGGGCATGAAAAAGCAGTTCGTCACCGTCTACGATGAAAGCTGTCTGGCCCAGCCCACCATCATGGTCTCCGGCGGCCGCATCGGCACCCAGGTGGAGTGCGCCCCTGCTGATCTTATCAAGGTGACCCGCGGCAAAACGGCGGCCATCACCCAGGAGCACCAGGCATGATGCGGCTGGATAAGTACCTGGCCGAGCGCACCGGCATGACCCGCAGCGAAAGCCGCAAGGCCATCACCAAGGGGCGCGTGATGGTCGCGGGCAAGATCTGCCGCAAGGCGGATACCCAGCTGGACGAGACCGCCGCGCAGATCGCGCTGGATGGCGCGCCGTTGGCAGGCGAATATAAAAAGTATGTGTATATCATGCTCAATAAGCCGGAGGGCGTCGTCAGCGCCAGCCGCGACAAGCGGGATACCACTGTGGTGGACCTGGTGGCCGCGGACTACCCCCGGCGGGAGCTGTTCCCGGCGGGCCGCCTGGATAAGACCAGCACCGGCTTTGTACTGCTGACCGATGACGGTGCCCTGGCCCATGACATCCTGGCCCCGGCCCACCATGTGGACAAGCAGTATTTGGTTACGCTGGACACTCCGCTGACCGAGGAGATGCGCCGCGGTTTTGCGGCGGGCGTCACCCTGGCCGACGGCGAACACCTGGCCCCCGCCGAGGCCGAACCGGCCGGGGACGACCCCTGCACCGTGCGCGTCACCCTGCACCAGGGCGTCCACCACCAGATCAAGCGCATGTTCGGCGTCTACGACGCCGGCGTCAACACCCTCCACCGCCTCTCCATCGGCGGCGTTGCATTGGATGAGACCCTTGCCCCCGGCGAGTACCGGGAACTGACCGAGGAAGAACGAAAACAATTGCAGAACTAAGGCTGCCCTAGAGTGGTGACTCCCCGCAGGGCGGGAAATTTGAGCAAATTGTCAAGCGAAATGTCACAAAATCAGGCAGGCATTTTTGCGCCCAGCGCGGCGCACTCGGCGGCCATGAGGTCGGCGGGGCGCTGCCAGCCCAACAAGCGGCGGGGGTAGTTGTTCATCCACAGTGTTATATACTCGGCATGGTCATCCGTAAGGGTGGCCATGCTTTTTCCTTTTCGGCAGAAGCGGCGGATCAGCTTGTTCTGGTTCTCGTTGGTGCCACGTTCCCAGCAGCTGTACGGATGGCAGTAGTAGATCGGGGTCAGCTGCTCCATCTCCTTGGCGGCGGAGAACTCGCAGCCGTTGTCGCAGGTTATGGCGCGGAAGATCTTGCCGAAGTCCTCGCCCAGATTATGCCGGAGTGTATGCAGCACCCGCAGTACCTCGCGGGCAGTTTTGCTTTCCAGTACGCGGACGATCTCGTAGCGGGTCTTGCGCTCGGTCAGCACCAGCAGGCAGCGGCTCGGCCCGGCGCTCTTGCCGACTACCGTGTCCATCTCCCAGAAGCCGACATCCTCGCGGGTCTCCACCTCGGCCGAGCGTTCCTCTATGCTGCGGTCGTTCTTGTGGTTTTTGGCGATGTACTGCTCGTTCTGCTTTTTCTTCAACTGGTAGCGGCCGACCGGCAAGTCCAGGCTGCACAGGCGGAGGTATCCCCGGTAGATGTATCGGTAGGCCGTGTTGGTGGAAATTTGCGGTAATGCCATACCTTGCAGCAGGATCTCCCGCACCGCAGCGGCAGGGCTGTAATGGCGCTTGCCTATGTAGTCCTCAAGATGGGCGGCCAACTGCGGGCAGAGCTTGACCGGGCGGCCCTTGTGCAGGTCGCGCATCTGATCGGCCCGGTTCTGCGATTTCTGGGCGGAGTAAATCATATAGGTTTTAGAAGTTCGGTGGTTCAGCTGCTCACACAGGCCGCGCTGCTTTTCGCGGTAGATGGTGCGCTTGCTGCACCCAATCACCGCCGCAATTTGCACTGTACTGACCTTGGCCTTGAGCATTGCCTCGATCCTGACCCGGTCGTCCCGTGTGAGATGCTTTCCACCCATTCCAAAAACCAACCCTTTTCACATCTGCGCGTATTCGATTTGTCGTTCCTGCCGTTCCCGGCGTTCTTCCTGTGCCGAACGGACCAGCTCTGTCTGCCGGTCGTTTAGCGAGGACATCCGCACACCCTGCAGCAGCGGTTCAAGGTCACCGTCCATGATGGTGAGGTATGCCTTGATGCTGCTGCCGGCCTGATGGAAGATGTAGCGGGAGAGAGAATCGAAGTTGTAATCTTTACCGGCATCATAGGCCATGTGGATCTGTCCCGCGTCCCCCAGCAGACGCTCCCACCAGGGGGCTGTAGTGGCTCGGTCCCGGTGAATGCCGTCGTACTGGGTTACGTAGAGCAGTTGGTTGCGCATGATGCCCATGAAAGTATCGCCGATACTTCCGCTTGCCTGCCAGGAGCGGACGAAGGATGCTGCAGCATCATTGCGGAGCTGGAACTCGCAGCGGACCCAATTCTTAGGCACTTTGTCGGCGTCGATGCTGCCCTTGACCTCACGTTCCAGGGTCTTATCGTAAATGCGCAGGCGGAAGTCCGACTTACTGCTGCCCCAGATGACGGCCATTTCGGAGCTGCCCTCCTGGATCAGGTAGGTCTTCCAGCGGCTTATGTAGTTGCGCTTGCGCGTAAACGCCTGGACCGTGCGGAGCTTAAGCATGCCGAAGGTATCGCAGGCAATGTCGATACGGCTTATATGCAGTGTGGCATAGGTGGATTGCAGTTGTTTTATCCACCGTTCCCAGGCCAGGCCGGGGTGCGTGGTCTCCCAGGTGCGGCAGCCGGTGCCGGACATCTGGATGTAGATGGTATTGTTGCCGCCCCAGGCGTAGACGATACCATCATACCACCGGGCATAGGCGTAGCCATACATACCCTTGCGTTCCTGGAATTCCAGCCCGCGCAGCATAAACTTGCGCTCGATGCGGTCGGCAGTGTAGACGGCCTTTTCATCGGTGATGTCATGGTCGAAGAACTCACTGACAGAAATGGTAAAACAGAAGTAGTCAACAAGGATTCTTGTTGCATCATGGGGGCCGGATTTTTGTGTTCTTTGCTTCGACATTTTGCACCTCTCAAAATTGACGTTGCTGAAAGAAAAAACGGCAGATTGTGGCAAGGTTCTCGGTGAGTTGTACCCCCGTGCTACATCACGGGGGTTCAGGCGGGACGCGAGGCCCCGCAAAATGGACAAATGCGCCGTAGGCGCATTTGAAAAGCTGATAAAGAAACAAACTGCAGGCGGTGGGAAGGCCCGCATCTTGCCCTTGCGCGGGAAAAGCGGCAGTTATGGCAAGAAAGACGCCGCGCAGGCGCTGCCAATACCTCGGGCGGGGCCTTCGGTCTCGTTACCGGGGACTCTCTAATTACGGCAGCGCTGCGGCGTAGGCTAAAGCCTACACGCCGCAGCGCATGCCGGGGTCACTTGTTCCGCGTGATCTTCCGAGCCTTGCGGCTCTTATTCGTCACGGCATCCGGTGTGGGAGCGGCAGGGGCGCGGGCGGCCAGGATCTCGGCCTCGGAGAGCATGTCCTTCTCCTCGAACCGCTTCGTCAAGGTGTCGACCACCGCCAGTGTATTGTAGGCGCGGTAGTCCTTATTGCGCACGAACCAGCAGCCGCGCCGGAGCGGGCGGACCAGTTCGGGGTTGGTGACGTTCTCCAGTTCCCAGGCATCGTACCAGCTGTTGCATTGCAGGCGCCAGATCTTGCGGCATTGGATGACGTTCAGCGTGACATCGCGCATCAGCTTGTCCACATGGCCAAACCTCTGGGCGCTGCCGTACAGGCTTATGTAGTAGTGGCGGCAGCACAGCAGCGTGGACAAAAACGTCGGGTCGATGTTGTCCCGGAAAGACCGGCTGTTCAACTGGACGCCCAGTTCGTCCACGCAGGCAATGGTCACGGTCAGGGTATCGTGCTCGTCATCGTAGGCCTGGTTGACCTTGCTGGCGGCCACGACCTGCGCCAGGCTGCGCAGCTCTTGATAGGGCACAGCCAGCGCCACATTGGAGAGGACGAGCACCCGTTGGGTGACGAACTTGCCCCGGCGCGGGCACCAGACGGTCTTACCGTCGTAACGTTCATACAGGCCGGTGACCTTGTGGACCAGTGACAGTGTTTTACCGGACCCGAAATACCCGCAGTAGATGTCGAGGTCACCGGTGTGGCAGCAATTATAATCTTTATGGCGCAGATAGGTAAAGCTGTCCAGTACGCCATACCAGAGGACGTGCAGCGGATGGGTTACGGCGCAGCGCACGGCGGGGAACAGCGCCACCACGATGACCGCACCAACGGTCAGAATCAAGCCCCACATGGCACTACCTCCACCGCGACATTGTGCGGACGATGCCGAACATGAGCTTCAGCACGCCCCAGAAGATGGCCAGGCAGGCCAGCACAGTGACCAGCCAGGGCACCAACTCGGCGAAGTTCTGCGGTACGCCGGTAACACCGAAAAAGGCCAGCAGATTTTGAAATTGTTCTACCATGGTATCACCTCAACCAGATCAGCAGCGCCAGAAAGCACAGCGCCACGAATGTGAGCAGCAGCAAGCCCTCGGTGGGCGTGTAGTCGTTGAACGGCTTGTCCCAGATCGTGGGGGCTTCGGTCGGCTCGGGCGTCGGAGCGGTCTCCGGCGTGGCCTGAATCACAATAATCTGGGGCGTGGGTTCGGGTGTTGGCTCGGCGTCTGGGTCAGGCGTGGGCGTGGCCAGGGCCTCAGTCAGAGCTTCGGCCAGTGCAGCAGCGTCGATCTCCACAGGTACACGCGCAGGACCTTGCGCATCAGATACCGGATCTTCCGGCGCAGGCGTCTCTTCCACCGTCTCAATGGGCGGGTCAACAGGTACATCTTCGTATTCCTCCGCGCGTACAGCGTGCGCCATGGCGGCGATGGCAATCAGGCAGGCGCACAGGACGGTTGCAAACTTATTCGTCACCGGTCAACAACCCCTTTATAAACGATATTACGATACCGGCTACCAGCGACCAGATCAGGACATCCCAATAGCTGATGGTAAAGCCGTACAGCGTGAACTTGTGCCGGAACAGATCCAGCACAGCAGTACATACAGCGGCAAACTGTTCCATACGCTCACCCCTTTAACCAGCTGACGATGCCCAGCACGACCAGCGAGCCAATGGACAGCCCTACAATGACCCAGAACTCGGTCGGTATCCAGGACGTGACGGCCTGCACAAAGCCCAGCGCGGAATCGTTGACCAGGCCGTCGTACTGATCCTTGACGTCATCCAGGCCGGAATCCACACCGCCCGCGTACTTGTCGTAGGCGTCGGTGATGTCCCCGCCCAGGGTCAGATCGCCATCTGTATCGGTACTGTCGGACGTGCTGGAAGAAGAATCTGCAATTTCCTCGGCGTGGGCCGGGAGGGCTGCGGACGTACTCAGGCAGAGAAGCAGGCAGAACGCGGCTATGTAATACAGGAATCCGCGCCGGCAATCTGGCAGCTGCGATAAAGTTGTATTACGCATAGTATCACCCCCGGATGAATTTGATAAGGCCAATAATGAAGCAGACAACCACGCCGCCGATGAGCAGCGCCCCAAGGCCGGGCGGCAGGAACGGGAACAGGGTCAGCACCTGCGAGACAAGCCAGATGATCCAGCCCAGAATCGTGGTGAACAGCTTAAAGATGAGCTTCAGCACCGCGCTGATGGCACCCAGCAGGCCGTCCACGATGGCGTCACCGATCTTGCCGAGCAGCTTCTCCCACCAGCTTTGACCGCCGGAGCTGCTGCCAGGCTTGCCGCTTTCCGGCGTGGAGACATCTCCGGAGCCGTCCGGTTTCGGCGTAGGCGTTGGGTCTGTACCCGGGTCAGGTGTCGGCGTGGGGTCAGGCGAGGGCGACGGGGTGGGCGCTTCGTAGGTGATATAGTAGTAGTTATTGGTTACACTATCGTAGGTGTAGTATTGTTTGGTTTCGTTGTTGTAGATGATGGGGTTATTGCTGATGTTGGTAACGGTTTCGTTGTTCTCGTTAACGGTAGTGTACTGGGGGTAGATGTAGGTCAGATTGGTGCTGTTGTCCTGGTAGATATTGCCGTTCCATGTGTTGTTGTTGATGGTGATGTTGGTTTTCTTGGAATACAACGGCGCAGTAGGCTTACATTTAAGATAGGGCACACCGGTAAATTGGTATGTTACAGATTTGGGGTAGTAACCACCAATATAATTTAAGCTCACATTAGAGTAAATGCTAATGGTTGAACCAGCGACATAATACGAATCCAAACCATATAGACCCAAATTACCAGAAGAACTTCTAAAAACAGAGTCATTATAACTAGAAGAAAAAACAGAGCCGCTGATACTGTATTTCGGACGGATGTATAAAGAATATTGGCCATCGCAGGGGGCAACGCCTTTGAAACGCTCACCAAAATAACCGCTATATTTATATTCATCAAATTTGACCGAATATTTAACCGAATCGCCCGATTCGGTTATTGTTCCCTGGTCAAAAGTTGATTTAAGAGTACTATCAGCACAATAACGGTAAACAGGAAAAGAATATTTCGAATCTTCTGTGCTACTAGATGTTTTACTTGCTGCATTTATACGGGCGTACGTGTAATCGTGAGACAGGGCAAAAATGTAAACGCCATCGAGATTGATGCTAGGTGTACCGGTACTGTCTTGGTAGCCGGAGGGGTGGCGGCCTACGCCGCCAGTACCAGCGGAGCCGCCGCCGGTTTCGTACTTGCTGGCGGTGGCGTTTCTACCATATATTTTTTCGAACCATTCACGATAATGCCGATAAACGACAAGGCCAGACGTACCAGTTTTATCAACAAACTGACCAGATAGTCCGAATACATCCCAAGAATACAGCGAATAGCCACATTCACTAGAACAAGGCGATTCATAAATTTTACAAGGGATACTATACCCCTCGGGCAAATTTGAAAAATCATAGCCGTGTTTATTTTCAAAAGTGTGCTGGTGCTCATCTGCATAGGCAGATAAAGGAATAATGCAGAAAATCATTGCAACAGCAAGAAAAATTGAGAATATACGCTTGCGCATAGTTTGAAACTCCTGTATAATCTGATTGAGGTGATGTCGATGAAAAGAGCAATTATAACAGTGGTTCTTTCCAATGTAGGATTAATCGCAATTTGTGCACTTGCATTACTGCTGCTGCCTTTATGGAACGCGACGACGGTTATAACTATCTGCACATTGTTTATGCGCATTTCTTGGATTGCTTTTGCACTCTGGTTTTTCTGGCCTTACCTCAAACGCGGGGCGGCTTACCTTATAAATCATCGTGAAGAGTGAGCCGCCGCCAGTAACGGCCAACGGAAAGGATGTTTAAAATGAAGTTCATCATCAGCGAAACGGGCTGGGACTACCTCGAGCGCCTTATGTATCGTGGCTGTATCGGCTTGTTCTACGAGACCACCTTGCAGGGCATGCTTGCATACTTGATTTTCGGGCTACTAATGCTCTTTGCGGTAATCGGCGTTGTTTGCACAATTCACGCCCTGTTTGGTAGGGTGTTCAACTGGGCTAAGTATCGAAACACTTTCAGCTACAAACATGCGCACCATAAATATTGATTTCTGCCGCCAGTAATGGCGGCATTTTTGTTTAAAAAGAAAGAGGGCCGGGCTTTCGTCCGGCCCTCTTGGGCTTGCCCGATTAGCCGCGGGCGGCGTTCTTCAGGCTAGAGAAGATGTGGATACCCACGGGCACCAGACCAGCGGCCAGGCAGAACAGCAGGATAGGCTGCTTAGTGATCTCGGTAACGACGGTGCCAGACAGGGTGAACACATCAGACATGGCGGCAATAACGGTTTCCATAGCACTTTTTGCAACCTCTGCGCCAGCTTCAACAGAAGTAGGATTCATGGTTGCGTCTCCTTTCTTCAAAATTTTGTATGTAATCGCTTGCTGTTGGGGGCTTGCGTTACAACTGGTAGTCATGGGGGATAGCGGAAACTGTGCAGGTTTTATCCTCATAGTCGACGATAAGGGCACTATAGTTTGGTGCTTGCTTATCGTAAGCGGATAAGATGTCCTGCTTGATGTTCCGCAGGTCACTTGCGGCTTTTTTGCCACCAAAGAATCCCATCGTCCGCGCGTAGCTGTCTATTGCATCGAAGTCTACGATAGTCTTTTGAATAACTCGCATTTTAGAAATTTCCTTTCAGGCTGTCCGCCATAATGCCAAAGCCGTCCACATCGGTGACTTTTTGGCTGTTACCCAGCGCCGCAATACGCTCTTGCAAGGCTAGGCGCTCTTGCAGGCTTTGCGCCATCTCCCGAATGCGTTGCCGCTCTAGGAACTGGTCGCGCCACATTGAATAGTTTTTGCGGAATGTGGCCCAGCAGCCTTGCTCATAGGCCCAGCGGCAAAGCTCGTTGAATGTGTCGAAGGTGGGCATATCCAGCAGGATCTGCACCTGGTCATCTTCCATTTGGGTCATACCGGCGTGTTCGCTGGGTTCCTCAAATTCGTGACTTCCTACAATGTCCTTGCTGTACTGGTACTTGTCCGGGTCGAGCATGTGCCACAGGTAAACGTAAGCCTTATACAGGTTGTTCACCTTGCGGATGGTGTTGACCGGGACACCCAGGTCTCGGGCAATGCCGGAAAAGTACCGGGCATTGGGAAAACTGCACACAAAATGGATATGCGGCTTTTTGAGGTCACCGGGCCGCCACTCTGGTGGCTCCCCGTTTTTCTCAATGTAGGCTTGATATGCCTTTTCGGTGTGTACGTCCTTATCGTGCAAAGCCCAGGCACACGGAAAATTTTCTTGCGCGTACTTGATGGCCGTTTCTTGACTTTCTGGGTACAGCACAAACATGCACTGCCGACTTCTTAGCTTTTTTGGTGGGGATTGTGTCTCGCCCATTTTCCTACCGCCTTTTACTGTCATTTTTTATTTGCCTTTTGACACTGACACTGACACTCCAAAGGACGTAGCGCCTTTGGAGTGTCAGGCGAGCGTCTGACGGAAACTATTTACATGGTGGCGGCTGGGCGTTTTCTGGTGGGGCGGGAATCACTTCACAAGCTCCCAACTCTTGATTTTGCCATAGCTGACTTCAAGGTCAAACTGGTGGCCAATGACCTTGGAAAGGTCATCCATTGCGCCGACCGAGCCGAGCATATCGGCAGAGTCAACGACCTTGATGGCGCACTGTTCCGCCTTCTGACCGGCACAGCCAACCAGCCGTTTAAGGGTCACGCAGTGGAACACGATGTTATCGTAGTGAATCTGAAGGTTAGAACCATCTCGCGGGGTAAAGTCGCCGGTTTTGCGCTCAACGCCAATAACCTGATACAGCATTTTATTCTCTCTCTTTCCGCTGGGCTTACTTTTTTTGTTTTCTTTACTGCCAGCACTCTGCTTTTTGTACTTTTCGGTCAGGTTCAAGGTCTTTCGGCCTTTGTCAGGATTATAAAACTCTAGGGACTGACCGTTCTCGTCCACGATCAGTTGCTTTTTCCCCCATTTCATGGTAAAATGTAATATCTATCAGTATGCAAACTATCGCCCATTATATAAAAGGAAAAGGTGCCCTCCATGGCTGAAAACAATCATACCCTCCCTGCCGATGGCTGGACGACCGTCATCCGCCCCAAAACCGGGTGGTTTGACATCGACCTGCACGAGCTTTGGCAATACCGTGACCTTATCGTGATGTTCGTCAAGCGCAACTTCACCGTGCTGTATAAACAAACGATTTTGGGCCCCGCGTGGATCATCCTCAACCCGCTTATCACCACCATCATCTTCAACGTGGTGTTCGGCGGCATGGCCAATATGCCCACCGACGGCGTGCCCGGTTTCCTGTTTTACATGGCCGGCAACACCTTGTGGACTTTCTTCGCCAACTGCGTCAACAACACGGCCAACACCTTTGTCACCAACTCGCAGATATTCGGCAAGGTGTACTTTCCGCGCCTGACGATGCCCGTCAGCCAGGTGCTGACCAGCCTCATCAACTTCTTCATCCAGGCGGCCATGTACCTGATTTTCTGGATCTACTTCTTGGCTACCGGCAGCGGCATACACTTCACGCTGTGGCTGCTGGCCATCCCCTTCGTCATCCTCGAGGTCATGCTGCTGGGCCTGGGTGTCGGCATCATCGTGTCGTCGCTCACCACCAAGTACCGCGACCTCGCCATTGCCGTGGGCTTCGGCGTACAGCTGTGGATGTACGCCTCCCCCGTGGTCTACCCGCTGTCCATGTTGGAATCCAGCCCCCGCCTGAAAGTTCTGGTCCAGCTCAACCCCATGACCTCGCCCATCGAAATTTTCCGCATGGCAACGCTGGGTACCGGCACGGTCACCACCTTTGGCATCGTGTACAGCCTGGTGTTCACCGCGGCGGCGCTGGTGCTGGGCGTGGTGCTGTTCAGCCGCATCGAAAAGACCTTTATGGATACCGTGTAAGGAGGGGCGCAAGATGGCTACAACCGAAAAACGCCCCGTTATCGAAGTCACGGGGTTAAAAAAGCAGTACAAACTCGGCCAGATCGGCGGCGGCACGCTGACCCACGACCTGCAAAGCTGGTGGGCGCGCGTCCGCGGCAAAGAGGACCCCAACACCGTCATTGGCACCGACCAGCGCCTCTTCGGCCAGACCTTTATGGCACTGAACGGCGTGGACCTGACCGTCTACCAGGGCGAGGCCCTGGGCATCATCGGCCGCAACGGCGCGGGCAAATCCACGCTGCTCAAGCTGCTGTCCCGCATCACCGCCCCCACCGAGGGCGAGATCAAAATTCGCGGCCGCGTGGCCTCCATGCTGGAAGTCGGCACCGGCTTCAACAACGAAATGACCGGCCGCGAAAACATCTATATGAACGGCGCGATCTTGGGCATGACCAAGGCCGAGATCGACGCCAAACTGCCCCAGATCATCGAATTTTCGGAGTGCGGCGACTTCATCGACACCCCCGTCAAGCGCTATTCCAGCGGCATGTTCGTCAAGCTGGCCTTCGCCGTCGCTGCCCATCTGGACAGCGAGATCATGGTCATGGACGAGGTCCTGGCCGTGGGCGACATGAAGTTCCAGCAGAAATGCCTGGGCAAAATGAGCGATGTCGCCAACCAGGACGGCCGCACCGTGCTCTACGTCAGCCACAACATGTCCACCATCCGCCAGCTGTGCACCCGCTGCGTGGTGCTGGATAAAGGCAGGGTCATCTTCGACGGCGACGTCGAACAGGCCATCGCCGTCTACATGGATACTACCGACGTTAACGTCGTCCACTACGACCTGGCTGATGTGGCCCGCATGACCGGCAGCGCCGGCAAGCGCCTGCGGCTGGAGACCCTCGACTTTGTGGGCAGGGAATCCAGCGTGTTTGCCGACACCGAGAAGATGAAAATTAAAATCACCTGGCGCGTGTCCGAGCCTTTCACCGGCATCCACATGAAGATGAACCTCCACGCGCGGGATTCCAGCCCCGTGGGCATCACCCACCCGGTGGACCTGGGCGCCGCCGAGCCGGGCAAACTCTACACCACGGTGTTTGAGTTCGACCCAAGTCTTTTGGGCGAGGGCCAGTATTTCTTCTACCTCGACATCTTCGATGGTGCGCTGGCCCAGGCCGTCTGCCTGGACAAGCCCGTGACCGAGTTTGCCTTCGAGGTCACCAACAGCGACCTGACCATGCCCGAGTGGGCCTCCGGCTGGGGCCGCATCCACTTCCCGCCGGTCAAGCTGCTGGCGGACGGAGAATGATTTTTCATGAAGCCGAATCTTTACATCTGCCACACCGCCTATCAGGTGCTTGTCGACCTGCTGCGGGCCTCCCGCACTGACGGCCAGCCCCACACCATGGTGCTTTCCGCCGCCGTGCCGGAGCCGCAATCTCTGGCTAAAAAGCTGGAGGCCACCGGCGCTGTCAAAGTCGTTATCGTGGACGAGACCCGCTGGCCGGGCACCGTCACCGGCCCCTTCGCCGCCCGGCGCGCCCGCCGGGCGTTCGAGAGGCTGTGCGGCTGGCGCTTTACCCGCGCCGCCTATAACGAGGTGCGCATCCACAACGATTGGAGCGTGCTGGGCCGCTACCTGCAGGACTGCCATGCCGGGTATATCCTGTGCGAGGACACCTTCGCCAGCACCCTCGGCCCCGACCAGCACCTTGTCACCGACCAGCGCGCCGCCCCGGATTTTGCCGGGAAGCAGCGCACCGGAAAAGGCTACCTTTACTGGGGCGACAGCCCGTGGTGCGCAAAAGTGGAAAGCGAGGACGCCGCGAAATGCACGCTGTTCCCCGCCAGCCGCTTGGTAACCGACAGCAAGCGCGAACTGCTGGAAAGCCTGACCGACGCCGAAAAAGCGATGGTGCGCAGTGTTTTTCTCACCCAGCCCCTGCCCGAAAATGCCGCCGGGGCCACCCTGCTTTTGCCCCGCAGCTTTGTGGAGGACGGCCTGATGACACAAGCTGAGCAGAACGCGATGTTCAAAGCGGTCGCCGCCAAATACACCGCCGGGCCGCTGTTCATCAAGACCCACCCGCGGGACACCACCGACTACCACGCCCTGTTCCCCGACGCGGTGATCTTAGAGCGCACGATGCCCAGCGAAGTGCTGAACTTCTGCCTTCCCTTCAAATTCGCCCGCGCCGTCACGGTCCAAAGCTTTGTGCTTCGTGCGTTTACTGCGGCGGATGAGAAGATTCTTCTCTCCCTTGAGGAGGCCCAGGCTCTTTTGAATTAAATGTCCGCCCCCCGCTCGCGGGCACCCTGCGCCCGCTCTCTCTTTCTTAACGGCATCCTGCCGTCAGGTCGTCCTTTTTTGTGACCAAAAAAGGATGCGAAAAAAGTCCCGCTGTTGCGAGGCAGCGGACCCCGCCCTAGGGGCTGCACGCCCCTAGGAACCCCGAAGATGAGGTCGGAGAATGCAAAGACTAAAAAACGCAGGAGTGCTGCGTTTTTCTTAACGTCTTTGCATCCTCCTCCGAAACAGCCCCGTTGGGGCTAGATTCCTCTACAATTTTAGACGACTACTATAAAATTGCAGAGCGTTAGAGAGGCCCCCTCTGCGAGGGGGCTCCCGCCGGAGGCGGGTGGGGGAGAGACAGTGCCTTTAGCTGCTACTTCCGTTGGAGGCATGCAAGGGAGAGACAGCAAATCCAGCAGCCGTTAATCCGTAAGTCTGTCTCACCCGCCTGCCGGCGGGGTCTCCCGCTGCGCGGCTGTGATTCTGCGTCCGCCAATTCCAGAGTCTCATTCTCTATCTCACCCAAGGAGGACCCCATGCGCACCTACAACCCACGCAACATTCCTCTTGCGCGGCATCTGCGCAAGAACATGACACCGTGGGAGCGCAAACTTTGGTATAACTATCTCCGCAACTGTCCTGTGCGATTTCAGCGTCAAAAGGCCATTGGCGGCTACATTGCCGATTTCTACTGTGCCAGCGCCCGCCTTATCGTTGAATTGGACGATTCCAAGCATTATACGCCGGAACAACAGCAGGCCGATGCCCGCCGCACTGCGTATTTTACCGCCAACCATCTTACCGTATTACGCTTCACCAATCTGGATATAGATAAAAATTTTCCCGGCGTATGCCAGACAATTGGCAGCGCCCTGCAAAGCGAGGTATCTTTATGAAAACAATCGCTGTGATCCCTGCCCGTTATGCAAGCACCCGTATGCCCGGCAAGCCGCTGGCGGATGTGCTGGGCAAACCCATGATCTGGTGGGTCTACCAGGCCGCCAAAGCCTGCCCCAAGCTGGACGACGTCCTCATCGCTACCGATGACGAGCGCATTGCCGATGCCTGCAAGACCTACGGCATGCGCTATCTGATGACCAGCCCCGACCACGATACCCCTACCGGCCGCATCTGGGAGGTCAGCACCGTCGAGGATGCCGACCTTTACCTGCAGCTGATGGGCGACGAGCCGCTGGTCAACCCCGCCGCCTTTGACCTCATCCTGCCGGATACCCTGCCCGAGGACCCCTGCTACGTCGCCGTCCTCACCAACATTATGGAGCATCCCGCCGACGTCATCGACTTCTCCAACCAGAAGGTCGTCACCAATGCGGCGCGGGAGATCCTGCTCATCTCCCGCAGCCCCATCCCCTACCCGAAAGGCACCCTCGACTTCGAGTACGAGAAGGTCACCGGCATCCAGCTGTACAGCAAGCAGGCGCTGGCGTTCTACCACGCCACCCCCAAATCCATCCTGGAAAAAGCCGAAGAAAACGATATGATGCGTTTTATTGAGAACGGCCACAAGGTCCACGCCATCGTAAGCCCCTACAAGACCGTCAGCGTGGACACCCCCAAGGATCTGGCCCTTGTCAACACGATTTTAAAGGAGAAACAGCATGGCTGATGTAAAACTGCTGGATTGCACCCTGCGTGACGGCGGTTATATCAACGATTGGCACTGGGGCCTTGGCTCCGCCCGCCGCATCATCCAATCCCTGACCCGTGCCGGCACCGACATCGTCGAGGTCGGCTTCCTGCGCAATGTGGACGGCTACGACCCCGACGTCACCGTCTGCAACACCATCGAGGAGCTGAACCGCCTGCTGCCGCCGGAATCCCAGCGCGGCCACACCATCTACTCCGGCATGGCCATGCGCTCCAACTACGACATCTCGAAGCTCTCCCCCTATGACGGCCACGGCATCGAGGTCATCCGCATCACCGCCCATGACTACGACATCCGCGACGGCATGGACTTTGCCCGCGAGGTCAAGGCCCGGGGCTACAAGCTGTCCATCAACCCCATCAACATTATGGGCTACGCCGACAAGGACCTGCTGTGGATCTTTGACCAGGTCAACGCCATCCACCCGTGGCAGTTCTCCATTGTGGATACTTTCGGCAGCATGCGCCGCCGGGATTTAGAGCGCATCGTCAGCCTCGCTGACCATAACCTCGCCCCGGACATCCGCTTAGGCCTCCATCTGCATGAAAATATGGCATTAAGCTTCTGCCTGGCGCAGGAGTTTCTCGATAAGCCGCTGCTGCGGGACAAGACCGTGGACGGCAGCCTGAACGGCATGGGCCGCACCCCCGGCAACCTGCCCATCGAGCTGGTGGCCGATTACTGCAACGAAAACCTCAACACCCACTACGATCTGGATGAGATCATGGACGCCATCCAGGACCACATTGCCCCCATCAAGGGCGAAAGCGCCTGGGGCTATTCCCCGGCCTACTTCCTGTCCGCCCGGTTCAATCTGCACCGCAATTACGCCGAGCATTACCTCCACAAGGGCGACCTGACCAACCGGGACATCAACCACCTGCTGGCGGCCATCGACCCCGGCAAAAAGACCGCCTTCGACGCTGCCTACGCGGACAAGCTCTACACCGAGTACAAGAACCGCCGCATCGACGACGAAGCTGCCCTCGCCGCCCTGCACACTGCCTTTGCGGGCAAGCGGGTGCTGATCCTGGCCCCCGGTGCCACCCTGGCTGCCGAGGAAGGCCGCGCCGCCGTGGCGGCCGCCGATGCCGACGTAACCATTTCGGCCAACTTTGTGCCGGACTTTGTAAAGCCGGACTATGCGTTTTTCACCAACGCCAAGCGGTTTGACGAAAGCGCCGCCTACCCCTGCCCGCTGATTCTGACCAGCAACCTGCGCGCTGCTGCCGATGCCACCGTCGTCAACTACGACCGGCTTTCCGGCACCGATGCCCAGGGCGGCAACAGTGTGCTGATGCTGCTGCGGCTGCTGCGCCTGTGCAATGCAGCTGAAGTGTTGCTGGCGGGCGCCGACGGCTACCGTCCCGGCACCGCCGCCTACGCGGACACGGGCCTGCACACCCACACGGGGCGCGGCGCCGCCTACAACGCTCAGCTGGCCGGGGCCATCCGCGCCGCCGGGCTGCCGGTGCGCTTCATCACCCCCAGCGAATACGAAAGGGCGTAATTTATGATCCGTTTACTGGTGCTGGACGTGGACGGCACACTGACTGACGGCGGCATTTACTACGATTCCACCGGCAACGAGCTGAAAAAGTTCGGCGTGAAAGACGGCGCCGGGCTGGTGCTGGCCCGTACCGCAGGCATCCGCGTGATGATCTGCACCGGGCGCGAGTGCGAAGCCGTCCGCCGCCGCGCTGCCGACCTGAAGATCACCGATATTTACCAGAACGTCCCCCACAAGGCGGACTTTTTGCAGAAATTTTTTGCCGAAAACGGCTATGCCCGCGAGGAGATCGCCTACTGCGGCGACGACCTGAACGACCTGGCTGCCATGGCGCTGTGCGGCTTTGTGGCCTGCCCGGCGGATGCCGCGCCCGAAGTAAAGTCCCGCGCCGACTACCAGTGTCCCCAGCGCGGCGGCGAAGGTGCCGTTCGCGGTGCGGTCGAGCACATCCTGCGCACCGACGGCCGCTGGCACGATGCCGTTAAAGCGGCGTTTCACGTAGACGTGTAATTTCGGCCACCCTTTAAGAGGCCCCCTTACACAAGGGAGGCTCTCTCATCTCTACGATCCGGAGGCCCCCATGCCCCAACCCAACACCAAAACCAAATACCGCCCGCTCCCGGCCGCGCTCCTTACGCTGGTGGTCCTGCTGGCATCTACCCTGCTCATCTGGCTGGCCGTCGTGCGCCCCCAGCTGGGCAAGGGCCGTACCGAGACCCTTTGCGATAACTTCGACCGCTCGGAGCTGCTGGCAGACGGCGACACCGCCGCCCAGGTCTTTACCTACGACAAGGCGCTCTACACCATCGGGCTGGAGTTCTACCTGCCCGGCGCCCAGCCGCAGGGTGAGCTGGAAGTGGTCCTGTCCGACGCCGACACCGGCGAGGAACTGGCCCGCTCCACCGGCGTGATGCAAAACATCATCCCGGACCAGTACACCACCCTGGGGCTGGATCCCGTCGTGCCCGCCCAGGAGGGCCGCCGCTACCGGCTGTCCGTCACGGCGCACTATACCTCGGATGCAGTCCTTGCCATCGGCCACAGCAACGGCGTCGCCCTCTGGAAAGAGCAGATGACCCTGAACGGCGAGCCGGTGGACGGCACTTTAGCCATGCAGGTGACCTACCAGCGCATGGGCGGCTACCTGACGCGGTTCTTTTTGCTGGCGGGCGGCGCGGCCGCGCTGCTGGCGGCCTTTGCCGTGTATGCCTGCCTCAGCCGCAAAGTATCGCTGCACCGCCTTGTTTTTGTACTGGTGCTGGGCTTTGGCCTCATCTACTCGGTCATTCTGCCGCCCTACGCCGCACCGGATGAAAAATACCACATCAACCAAAGCTTTACCTTAGCCACCAAGTGGGCCAATAGGATCTCCCACGATGACTGGCAGATGGGCAAGGTGCCCACCACCACCAGTTTCCGCCGGGAGACCGACACCGACGAGCTTTTGCAGGACGAAAATACCACCGTCTTCACCTGGCAGGAGTTCACCGACACGCTGTTCACCACCACCGACGCCCCCTACACCAGTCATCAGGAATACCACGAGCTGCAGACTGACCAGAACCCGCTGTTGTATCTGGCCAGCGGCGGTGCGGTGTTCCTTGCGTATCTTTTGCACTTGGGCTTTACCCCGGCGCTGGCGCTGGGGCGACTGGCAAACCTTATCGTGTTTGCGTTGCTGGCGGCCTTCGCCGTCAAGGCCGCGCCCTGCGGCAAGCGCATCTTTACTGCGGCGGCCCTGCTGCCCATGACGCTGCACCTCGCCGCCAGCTTCAGCCGCGACGCTGTGCTGCTGGGGCTGTGCTTCGGCTTTACGGCCTTATTGCTGGATGCCGTCTACGGCCAGCCCACGCCGAAACGCATGGCCGCACTGGCCGTCGCCGGCATTTTGCTGGCCCCGGGCAAGATGGTCTATCTGCCCCTGGCCGCGCTGTTTGTGCTGGTCCCCGCCGCCGCGCTGGGCCACCACGCCAAAGCGAAAAAGCTGGGCTACCTGGCCGCCTGCCTGGCGCTGGCGCTGGTGTTGAACACCGGCACCCTCACCGGTGCCCTCGGCTCCCCCGCCGCTGACAACGCGGCAGCTGCCACCGAGGAACCCACCGACGACGCCCGCAGCGCCAAAAACGCCCCGGCTGAGCCGGACGCCGCCTACGAGGAAACCATCTGCGCCGACAATACGATGGAAAACTACGTGCGGCGGTTATACTATTACACAGCGGACACCCGCGACCCCGCCCAGAGCGAGGTGGGCTTCTGGGTGCAGGCCCTCGCTGAGGGGGACGTCACCCCCGCCGTGCTGGGCCAGAGCTTCATTTTCACCACCGACAAAGCCAACAGCTACACCGATGCGCAGGCTTTCTACACCATGGCCTCCTACGCCCTGCTGGGCACCGATGTCACCACCGGCAACGCCGACGCCTACCTGCCTTATTTTGCCGAGGGCGGTGCCATGCAAGCCTACAAGCAGCTGTTTAACCTGCCCACCTGCGTGGAGCGGTTTGCCGCGCTGGGGCTGGACGTAGGCACCATGGACGACCGCATCCCGCTGGACCGCGAGACCGTAGCCGCCGAGGTGGAAGCCACCCGCGCCACCCGCGCCACCCAAAGTGTGACCGATGCTGCCGACGAAGCCACCTACACCCCCGGCTACATCCTGCACCACCTGCCTGCCACCGCCCTGCTGTTTGTGCGCAGCATCGTGCAAAACGGCGACCATTACCTGCGCACGCTGGTAGGTGGCAGCCTAAGCTACTACACACTGGATCTGGCCTGGTTCTGGGTGGTGGCGCTCTACCTGCTGCTGGCCTACGCGGCGCTGCCCGCCCAAAACGGCAAGCTGCCTACGGGCAGGCTGCGGGGCTTTGGCGCGGCGGCGGCCGTCCTGAGCTGCCTGCTGGCCGTGGCTGGCTGCCTGCTGTGGACCCCCACCCATTACGAGACCCTGTACGGCCTGCAGGGGCGGTATTTCCTGCCCGTGCTGCCCGCCCTGCTGCTGACCTGCCTGCCCCGCCGCCTGGCCGCCGTGCCGGACGAAGCCTCCGCCCAAGCCCGCCTGACCGGCGCGCTGGCGCTGGTACAGTGGGGCGTCATCCTCAACATTATGCTGGCGGTCATCGCCCGCTGACACCTGCTTATGACTTTCTGCTTTTTCACAACCCAATATCTGCCCACTCCCGGCGGGGTCGAGCGGTACACCTGGAACCTGGCGCGCCGATGCCTGGCTGCCGGGCACCGGGCGCTGGTGGTCACCAGCAGCCTGCCCGGTCTGCCCGCGCGGGAAACGGACGCCGACGGCATCGAGATCTGGCGCTTGCCCGCCTGGCCGGTGATGAATGGCCGGTTTCCGGTCCTCAAGCCTCGCCCGCCCGCAGCGGACCTGTGGGCGCAGAGCATCGACTTTGCCGTCATCCAGACCCGCATGTACACCCAAAGCGTCTGGGCCGCGCGGCAGTGCAAGCGCCGGGGCATCCCCGCGCTGGTGCTGGACCACTCCACCGGCTATATGATGCACGGCGGCGCGGCGGGCCTTGCGGGCAAAATGTACGAGCACCTGGCCTGCAATAGTATCAAAGCCTGCGGGTTCCCCTTCTACGGCGTCTCCGGCGATGTCTGCAGCTGGCTGCGCACCTTCGGCATCACCGCCGCTGGCCGCCTGCCCAACGCCGTGGACCCGGCGGAACTGGCCGCCTTAGCCAGCGACCACCCCCGCGACTTCCGGGCAGAATTCGATCTCGCCCCCGCCACCCCCATCATAGCCTTTGTGGGGCGGCTCATCCCCGAAAAAGGCGCGGCCAAGCTGGCCGAAGCCGTGCGGCAGCTAAACCAAAACGGCACGTCCTGCGCCCTTTTCATCGCCGGCACCGGCCCCGAGGAAAACGCCCTGCGCCAGCTCGGCGCCCCCATCTACGCGCTGGGTGCCCTGCCCCACCCGCAGATCGTCCAGCTGTTAACGCAAGCCAGTTGCTATTGCCTGCCGACGGAGTACGCCGAGGGCTTCCCCACCACGTTATTAGAAGCCGCCGCCTGCCGCTGCCCCATCGTCACCACCCACACGGCGGGCACCGGCGAGCTGCTGCCCGATGGGACCTACGCTGCCTACTTGGAAAGCACCGCCCCCGCCGCGCTGGCCGCGGCCCTGCAGGCGGTCCTGGCAGATCCCGACGCCGCCCGCACCCGGGCCGACGCCGCTTACACCAACCTGTGCGCCCACTTTACATGGCAGGCCGTCTTTGCTACAATGGAGAAAACCGCGGCCCAAGCAGCCAAAAGGAGCTAAGATGTCTAAATTACTCATCGTCATCCCCGCTTATAATGAGGAAGAAAGCATCGTTTCCGTGGTCGAGGAACTGACCACCCACTACCCTCAGTACGATTATGTCGTCGTCAACGATGGCAGCCGCGACAAGACCGCCGCCGTCTGCCGCGCCCACGGCTACCGGCTCATCGATCTGCCGGTCAACCTGGGGCTGGCGGGCGCGTTCCAGACCGGCCTGCGCTATGCGGCCGAGAACGACTACGACTGCGCCATGCAGCTGGACGCCGACGGCCAGCATAAGCCGGAGTTCATTGCCCCCATGCTGGAGGCGCTGGAGGAGGGCAACGACATCGTCATCGGCAGCCGGTTCCTGACCGTGAAAAAACCCAAGACCCTGCGCATGCTGGGCAGCTACATCATCAGCTGGTCCATCCGGCTCACCACCGGCCGCGCCATCTGCGACCCCACCAGCGGCATGCGGATGTTCAACCGCCGCCTGATGCAGGAGTTTGCCCAAAACCTGAACTACGGTCCCGAGCCGGACACCATCAGCTACCTGATCAAAAACGGTGCCAAAGTCAAGGAAGTGCAGGTGGAAATGGGCGAGCGCACCGCCGGCCAAAGCTACCTGACGTTCTGGCGCAGCGTGCAGTATATGGTCAAAATGTCCATCTCCATCTTGCTGATCCAGTGGTTCCGCAAGCGCGACACCGCGACCCCGTATCCCGAAAGGAGCCTGTAAAAATGTTCGACCAAACGCTTATCCGCATCTGCCTGATCTTCGGCAGCCTGGTCACAGCGTGGTACATCCTGCGCCGCGTGCGCCAGGCAAAAGTCCAGATCGAGGATACGATCTTCTGGCTGCTGTTCAGCGCCGCTTTGCTGATTTTGGCCATCTTCCCCGGCATCGCCTACTGGGCCGCCAACCTGCTGGGCTTCATGAGCCCCATCAACTTTGTATATGTGGTCATCATCTTTTTGCTGCTGGCCAAGCAGTTCTTCATGTCCATCCGCCTCAGCCAGCTGGACAGCAAAGTCCGCATCCTGACCGAGCAGGTCGCCCTCAACGAGGAAAAAGTCGAGCGGGAAAAATTAGATTTGTAATACAACCGCATCTATGCTATAATGTATTATTAGACAACACGAAGAAAGAAGGTTTCAGCCATGGCTTATACCCCGAAACTGACCTATAAAGGCCGCCCGCTGGTGCGCTGCGGCAACGATATCTACTACGGCTCGATGAGCGATCCCTACGTAGTGTACCTGCAGGTGCTCAGCACCATCAAAGAGAACGGCGTCGACGTAGCCGATAAGGTCCACATCGTCCTGCTTTCCACAGACGACACCAAGCCCCTGCCGGAGCGCATCGTCCGTCAGGCCAACAAGGTGGGCCTGTACAACGCCCTGTCCTTCGGTGACATCATGCTGCAGGGCGCACTGCAGAAAAAGTAATTTTTCACCATACCAACAACAAAAGAGCCTGTCTCCTTCCCCGAGACAGGCTCTTTTCTTATCCTGTAACAGCTCAGTAGATCGGCCAGCCGTGCAGATACTGCCAGGTATACACCACGCTCACCATCACCTGCACCGCCAGCACCCCGCAGGTCAGCCGGGGGCGGTCCTGCAGCAGCAACGCCAGTGCCACCGGCAGGCAGAACAGCCCCACTGCGTACCGCGGGGCGCTCAACAGCCAGGTCGCGCCCATCGTCACGGCCAGGTAGGCCAGGCCAAACCCCAGCCAGGCCGCAGGCAGCCGCCGCACAGAAGCCGCCAGCAGCCCCAGCGCTAACAGGATGCAGAGTATCGCCGCCAGGCAGATGCCCACCGCCGCCTTGCGGTTATCCTCCCACCAGCTGGCCATATAATCCAAATGGTAGCGCACAGTATTGGTAAACAGGCCCAGTTTTTGGCCCCAGTGCTCCCACTGGTATACGCTGTACTGGTTCCAGCGGCCATACACAGCCTGGTTCAGCCCAAAGTACAGCCCCAGCCCCGCCGCCGGGGCCAGCATAGCCGGGATACTTGCCAGCGCGGGCCGCTTTCCCCGGCGCCATGCGGCCGCCAGCTCCAGCGCCGCCAGCCCCAGCAGCAGTCCGCCGGGGGCGCGGCACAACCCGGCCAGCACACCCAGCACCGCACAGCGGCCCCACTGCCGCTGATCCCACGCCAGCACGTAGCGCACAGTCACCAGCAAAAACAGACTTTCGGTCATCGGCACGGCAAAAAATACAGCCGCCGGGCTGGCCATCAGCAGGGCCAGCGTCAGCACCGCCTGGCGCTCGCCCCAGCGGCGGCTGACCAGGGTGTACAGCGATACCGCCGCCCCGGCAAACAGCGGCCCCTGCACGGCCAGCCCCAACAGCGGATAGCTGCCTCCCACCAGCAAATGCACGACCCGAAGCAGCGCCGGGAACAGCGGAAAGAACACGATCATCAATTCCTGCTCTGCAAACGCGCCGCCGGTGCCGTAGCCGTACTGCGCCAGGTCGATGTAATGCCGCGCGTCGGTGTTGCCGTAAAACTGCCACTCCATGGCCTGGGCCAGCCCCACGCCGGGGTTGTTTGCCTGCGCCGCATGGCAGAACACCAGCTGCAGTACGCACACAAACAGCAGCCCGGCCAGCGCCGCCATGGCCTTGCTGCTGCGGGGTGGCTCACCGCCAACAGCCGCAGTATCCGCCATCTGCGGCCGCAGCGTGCGCACCACGCACCACGCCGCGCCCCACACAAACAGTGCCGCCGCCAAAGCGGGCAGCACAAGTTTTGCCGCCGTCAGCATCCGCCCCACCTCCTTTGCATACCAAAAAGGCCCGGTGTTTCCACCGGGCCGCATCGTTTTTACTTACTGGTCGTTATCCTCGGGCTGCTCGTCCTCGGTGCCTTCCAGCTCAATGTCAAAAGAGGCATTGCAGTAGGGGCAGACCAGCTCCTGGGTCTGATCCAGCAGGGTCTCCTCGTCCACAGTGGAGACTTTGCCGCAGTTGGGGCAGGTGACCTCGTACAGGGCCTCGTCGCTGTCCTCTTCGGCGTCGTCGTCCTCGTCATCGTCGGCGTACAGGTCGCTCACGATGTCGTCCACATCCTGGTCCAGGGTCTCCAGCTCATCGTAGACCTGGTCCAGGGCGTTGTCATGCTCGACCACCTGGGCAGCCATCTCTTCCAGCAGGTCCATCATGGCGGCAATGACCTTGCCGTTCTTGCTGGCGGGGTCAAACTCCATACCGGTCATCAGGCCGCGGATGTAGGCAGCCTTTGCATTCAAATCCATAGCCATAACAGAAATCCTCCGTTCAAAAAATGCCGGGCGCGGCGGTATGCCAGGCCCGGCTTGTGGAACAAAATCAGTTCACGCGCTCCATATACTCGCCGGTGCGGGTATCGATGCGGATCTTGT
>OLRS01001389.1_pt1 | contig 23832 bp, 23 predicted proteins | sample 1673171 | NCBI WGS metagenome assembly OLRS01 (sample SAMEA3136762, study PRJEB25190) | human gut metagenome | biome: human gut; feature: human-associated habitat; material: faeces | place: Austria | collected 2013
TGTACACATCCCGGAAAATACCACTCATACGGAATTTGTCCTGATCTTCCAAATAAGAACCATCACACCACTTCATTACCAACACTGCCACCGTATTTGTTCCATCCTGAAGTACATCTGTAACATCAAACTCACTGGTCATATGGGAAACCTGGCTGTATCCTACGTAAGAACCATTGATCCATACATAAAAGCAACTGTCTACTCCTTCAAAGTTCAAAAAAGCTTTTGATGCTTTCTCATCTCTACTGTACTCAAAATTATGTACATAGGCTCCACACGGAATATCCTGCGGCACATATGGTGGATCAAATGGAAACGGATACCGGATGTTTGTATACTGATGTGTATCATATCCTGCCATCTGCCATACACTTGGAACCTGAATCTCATCAAAATTTTCTGTATCATAATTCTTCTCAAAGAAAGAATCCTGAATGTCATAGATGCTGTTAAAATACTGGAATTTCCAAGTTCCATTCAATAACTGCATACGATCTGATTCTTCTCTGTGTTCCACCAAGTTATCCATTCTTCTGGATGCCGGAATATAATAGGCTCTGGCTGGCATTGTGTTTTCGTGCAGTACGCTTAGATTTTCATAATAACGTGGTACGATCATAAATAACTCTCCTCCAATACATATACTTTTTTGTTCTTTGTTTCCCTAAAGCAAACCTTATACTTTACTTTTTTGTTTACGTTCCTTAGTTATGCTATATATAGCTTATCCTAATCCGCAAAATATGTCTATGAATTGGATTAGACAAAATATGCACTAAATGATACAATGATAAAAAGTACGAAAAGAGGTGCTGTCCTATGTATTTGAACACCGGTTATTTGAACCACTCACATATGGATTTCAAAGACAAAAGTCGTCCGCTGATTGTAGGTAGCTGTGGTACTTACCGTCTTTCCAGACATCCCAAACTTCCGACCTACCGTCCAAGGGGTCGTCTGGATTATCAGATTATATATATCACTGCTGGTTGTGGGCATTTTCATTTTGATAATGTAAATAATGAAACGATTGTTCCAGCCGGCAACATTGTACTGTACAGACCGAAAGAACTTCAGAAATATGAATATTACGGAGAAGATAAGACAGAAGTATACTGGATTCACTTCACAGGAAGCAATGTGAAAAATATCTTACGTCAATATGGGTTTCCGGATAAAGAACGTGTCTTTCAAGTGGGTACATCTAATGAATATGAACAAATTTTCAAACGTATCATTATCGAGCTCCAACGCTGTCAAGACAATTATGAGGAAATGCTTGTCCTTTTGCTACGTCATCTTCTGATCAGTTTCCACCGGGAACTGACAAGAGAGCACATATTAAAAAATGAATACCTTGATCATGAGATGGATAATGCTGTTACCTTTTTCAGTGAAAACTACAATCAAAATATCAATATTGATGATTATGCTGCCTCACGAGGCATGAGTGTCAGCTGGTTTATCCGAAATTTCAAAAAATATACCGGTTCTACACCAATGCAATTCATTGTGGGAATCCGCATCAACAATGCTCAGATGTTACTTGAAACAACAACTTATTCCATCAATGAGATTTCTAAGATTGTCGGATATGATAACCAGCTTTATTTCAGCCGGCTTTTTCACAAGCTGAAAGGATATTCGCCAAGAGAATACCGAAAAAAAATAAGAAATAAGTTATGAAATCTATAATGTCATAAAAACTAAATGTCAAAAAAGGATGCCACCGAATCAAAACAGATTACGTGACATCCTCTTCTTTTTATTAGTGCTATTTTATAAAAAAAACCTTGAATTATCCCATTTTTCATAGGAAATTCAAGGTTTTTCATTGATCTACATGATAATAATACGGTTCAAATTCTTATGTGAACTGTAAGATTATGCTTTCATCTGTTTTGCGACTTTTAGATTACATTCCAGCCTGATTTGTGAACTTTGTAATTACATTCCTCCTGTATTGCTACTTATATATAATACAGCTATGTATTTATCAGCATTTTCAAGAAATTTCTATCTCTATCTAACTGATGATTTTTTGTGTTCCCCAAGTTTTTGAGTTGGGGAATGTTTTTGAATATTTGTTGCTTGATTTCAGGTTCATTTTTTCTCATTTGGGGAATCTTTTTTATAAAGTTGGGGAGTATTTTGTTCCCCAACTTTATAATCAACAATGACTCATCGCTGAAATTCTAACTTTTCGGATTTCTTCATTATAATATTCTTCCGGTGTCTGTGTCTTCGCCACTCCAAATTTCTTAATTTCTTCTTCCATTATATTATCCAAGACATGTGTATAAATGTTTAATGTGATGCTGATACTCGAATGTCCCATCAACCTCTGGACAACCTTCGGTTCCATTTTCTTTTCAAAGCATCTTGTAGCAAACGTATGTCGTAAACTATGTGGATGGAAGTCCCTGATTTCTCTGGGTTCTCTATTTTCTTGTACTGCCAGAACTCCTTCTTTTTCTCTCATTCTCTTTAAAGCCTTTTTAATTTCTTTTTCTACAACATATCTGACGCAGGGACTTCCCATACCTGTTGTAAATACCAAATCTTTTAAATCATCCGTACTTCTCCAGCGACTGCCCAGTTCCTCTTTTAGCTTATTCTGTTTTTTCTTCTGAGCTTTTAATATTTCTTCCATTTCTCCTAAAAACGGAATCTCTCTGATTGAATTTACCGTTTTAGGAGTTACAAGCATCATTCTCTTTTCTCCATTATAATAACTACAACTCAAGGAACGTCTGACGCGAACTACTTTCTTTTTAAAATCTATATCGCTCCATTTCATTCCACCAAGTTCTCCAACTCGGACACCTGTCAAACACATGAAATAAAACATTTCTTTATACCAGCTATCCTCCATCTCACTCAGGAAATTGTCCTGTTCTTCCTGGGTTAATGCAATTTCTTCTTTTGATTGTTTAAATGTCCATGGTACTTCTACAATCAAACATGGATTTACTTTAATCAATTGGTTTCCTAATGCAAAATCTAAGCATTCTCTTAAACGCCCCAATGCTTCTCGCATTGCACTGTGCGATACATGATTCTGTTCCATTGCATTTAATGCTCTCTGAACATCCAACGGTTTAATATCTTTCAACTTCATTGAACCAATATAAAAGCCAAATGTTCTTTTGAAATTATTTTTCATCGGTGCAATACTCGTTTCCTTCACCCGGTGTTGCTTTACCTCTGAAAACCATTCTTCAAACCACTCATTCAATGTGATTCTGGTTTTTCTATAATCCAATGTATCCCTGGCATTTTCTTTTGCCTTTTCAAATTCTTCCATCAGTTCGTTTAGATCTGTTCCATATAAATTGATTCTAATTCCGTTTACAACCGCTCTTGCTTCATATGAACCGTTCTTCTCTCTAACTCCTCTTGGTAATGCTTTTGCCATAATTGTTTCCTCCTGAAAAACTTCTTATCTGTTGCTCCTTCAAATTACCATTCATAAACGTGCAAAACAAACATGCGAATTTTTGTTTCGCATTCTTGACTTACTTTCTGACCTGTGCCAACAGCCATTTATCGAGCAAGATCTTATGTGCATAATTACGATTGCCAATTCGAACAACAAATATTTTTTCATTTTCTCTCATCAATTCTCTAGTTTTCGTCATCCCAAGATTCAAGTAAGCTGCTGTTTCTTCTACATTTAAAAGTACCTTTTCTTGCTCCATATACTACCCTCACACTCGCTTCTTTCCTATATAATAGTCATATCCTTTTCTGATATTGCAAAACATACATGTATCCTTATATCGCTGTTCTGGATTCACTCGCCGGATATAATGTCCCGGCACATCATAAAAATTGCCTGCACATACTCTGCACAGGCTCACGACTAACGGTTTTTCAATTATCTTCGGTATCCCGGTACTTCTCCTGATTGCTTTATTGATTTTCTCCATTTCAGTGCGGTCTAAGGTACACACATAATTTTCCAACCGTCTTTTATCTAAAGTTCTAAGCTGCTCCAACAGCACTACAGAATCTTTTTCTAACTCTTCCATTTCCGGGACTGCAATGTGTGTTGGCAGTTTCATTTTTTCTTTACTAGTAATTGCTGCCACGATCACTGTCGGACTGTATTTATTTCCTATATTGTTCTGAATCACCAGCACCGGACGATAACCGCCCTGTTCACTTCCAAATACAGGATCAAGGTCGGCGTGATAAATATCCCCACGCTTGACGTTCCTATCTTCCATCTTTGCTATATCTCCTCTCGTCTTTCTAACTGTTGTTATCCCTAAATATGTAAAATACAAGCCTATTTGTCCCCGACGCCCCGACTTGTAATTGGGAAATCATCAGACGGCTGACTGCTAATCAGCTCCACAGGATTTTATTTAAAATAAATATATGGGATTGGGATTTTTCCTCTCCAGGGATCTCCTGAAGCTGCCCTCACTTGTTGCGGCATCAAAGAAATATTTTGTATACACGACTTTATGACCGGACAGGAGTATCATTATGCCTGTTGTCTGTCATCGCCCTGCCAGAAGCAATCTGACAGTTATAACCAGATATTTTTCGCTCAACAGTCCGGGTAATACAAACTGAAACCAAAAGGAAGTATACGGGTGGGATTTCGCTGTCTTTACCCAGCCTGTGTTATGGCGTATTTGTTAATGTGGCTTACGCTCATCACGATAACAACAGGAATGTGCCTGATGAATGTATATGAATTTGTCAAGGTTCTTCCCGCTCCCCAGTCTTTTCGTGACAAAAGAAGAAACAGGTGGATCAAAATATTTCTCTTTCCACCTGTTTCCTCACTTAAACGCTATTTTTCAACCCACTATCTCAAAATCTTTTTCAAATTTCTGATTGCTGCTTTTACAGACTTTGCTACCATCTGAAAAGAGCAGCCTTCTTCCTGTGCAATCTGCTCATAATTCTTATCTTCAAAATAATACTTCATCAATCGTCTTCTCTGAATTTCCGACAACTGCTGAATTGCACTATGTAAACGTTCCGCTTCCAGTTTATTCAGAACAGTATCCTCTACACCTTCCTCTTTCTGAAATACCCGTTCATATAAACTGGAATCCCAGATTTCTGACTGTTCCAAATGCCTGTCCACAATATTCATATGCGACACGTCCTGCAATTCAAACGTATTAAAAGCCTCATATACATTCTTTCCTATTTCCAAATCCTTGTACTCTTTTTCACCATTGCGAAATGAAACATAATATTTTCCGTCCTTCTCATAGATTTCATATGGGTTGTATTTATCTTTTCTTCTTTTTGGCTGTCTGCCTTCCATGTCCTTTCCTCCGATCTGAATTTTTTTGAATTCAGATCAGTAGGCGGGGCACGAATACGAACAATCGCCCTTATTTTGAATTGCTCATTCTCAATATTTAGGTAACAAAAAACGCCCTGACAGATTTCACTCCTACGGACGCATTTAATTCGATATTTTATTACCCTGGATTCATTATTGGCTCTTACCCTAGTTTCAATTCCAACATTTACTAATGAAATCGTTGAGATTTTTTTAATTGAATACCTTCTGTTGAACAGAATTTTTTAGCTGAACTCTTGCTAAGAACCATATTTTCTCCGGTTAGATTCCGGAAAAGAAAATAAGCATACAAATACTGCTCTTTCGGAATCTGTTTTTTTTAACCGAAAGAGATTTGTATGCTTTCTCATTCATTGGGTAATACCCTGTGTTTTTTCTAATGTTACACCCTTTTCACTTTTCAAATTTAGGGTAATACACTAAGTTTATGGAGGTATACAAACATGGATATTCCAAAAACATTATTTGCCACTTTAGTAAAACAAGGGCGTATGGAAATGCATTTAACACAAGAAGCTCTTGCTGAAAAACTCGGAATATCGGCGGCTTATCTTGGAGACCTCGAACGCCATAAAGGCGGTCCCAGTCTGGAATTATTTTGTAAAACCATGCAGACTTTAAATATTTCTGCTGATGACTACGTTTATCCAAATCAGAATAAAAATAATTCTACATATGATCAGATTCTTCGGCTCTTAAATCAGTGCAATGATTATCAGTTACAGGTAATTCTTGCAACTACGACAGCTCTGCTAGATTCTAATCCTTTTATTTCTAACGTAGACACTACTAATGATACAAAATAAAACTTGTAAAATACCGATAAATAGCTGATAATTACCGATATTTAAAATTAGTGGAATAAATACTATTACCATATGTTAAAAACAGTTATGCTATATCATTACAACTTGATATAACATAACTGTTTCTTCTTTACGAACATCCTTTTATCTATCAAATACTACATTTTCCTCCACGACACACTTAATTGCTTTTTATCTCGCTAATTATTTTTTCCATATCCGTCGATTTTTTCAAGAGTCCTAAACCAGCCAATAACTGAATACAATCTACATATCCTTGACAATATGCCCTTTGTTCTGACACAAACGCTTCTTCTTCCAAAATTTCTCCATATTGCTTCAACTTCTCCCTGTCCTCATTACTTATATGATCGAGAAGTTTATTCACCTTTTCTTTTTCCATTTTCTTCTTCAACTGAATATTTGCAAGTTCTTGGAAATAGATATAACTTTCTCTGTTTATATTCTCACAACGCAACTGGTTCAAAAAAGAGGATATTTCATTCCAAATATCATTTTCCATAAAAATTTCTCCTGCTTTTTTTGGTATTTTTACTTATTATGCCCAATTTTATATTCCATCATTTCATCAATTCACCATTAAATTTATATCCCATACCCCATACATTTAAAATGTATCTTGGTTTTGCAGAATCTGGCTCAATCTTTTTTCTGATTCTCCGAATTATGCCCATAACATTATCTTCTGCCCCATAATATGGTTCTTTCCACACCTGTGTATATATTTGTTCCTTTGAAAATATCCGTCCTGGATTTTTTGCCAGCAAATATAATATTTCAAATTCATAATTCGTCAATTGAACCCGCTCACCATTACTTTCTACAGAACGATATTCCGCATTTATTTTTAATGCTCCATAATCAAGTACCCTATTTTGTTTACCAGGTATCTCAGAGTATTTTTTAGCAGACAGAAAATGTAATAATTCATTTAATTTTTCTTCCTCATTTTCATCAAATGTTACAACAACTACCCTTCCCATTTTATAAAAACCTTTCATATTCCAAATCTTACAAGTGTAATTTTTATCTATTATTACATCTGTAAGATTTAAAGTCAAGTTTTTATTTCGTTGACAGAATAACCTTTTAAGATATATAATATTTTTATTACATTTGTAAGATTTGGAGGAATATCACATGAGCAATCTGCCTCAAATTTCAGAAGCTGAATTTGAAGTTATGAAAATCGTTTGGAAATACGCACCAATCAGCACCAATGAAATTACTGAAAAATTAACACAAATTTCCAGTTGGAGTCCTAAAACAATTCAGACATTGATTAAACGTCTCGTTTCTAAAAAAGCACTAACCTATGAAAAACAAAGCCGGGTTTTTGTCTATACTCCATTGGTCAAGGAAGACGAATATATTCGGCAGGAAAGTAATTCTTTTTTAAAGCGATATTATAATGGTAATATCACTTCTATGCTTGCCTCTTACATTGAGGATGATAAATTGTCTGAAGAAGACATTGCCAGCTTACGGAATCTTCTTTCCAATCATTAACCATGGGAGGAGGAGCATATTTTGATATATTTTAGTTTTCGATTTTTACTCTGTAATGCCATCATTTGTATTTTTTTAGGTAGTTTACTGGGATTAAAAAATTTATTGCAAAGGCAATTATCCGCACGTATGCAATATAATCTTTCGATTATATTTCTTGCCGTTCTAATTGTTCCCTTTTTACCAATAAGCTCTGCCCCATCTTCTATATCGTGGAGCCATTTGCTGACAGCCAGTTCAAGTACCAATGGTGACATTCAAACCACTTTTCTTTCTGGTAATGGTTATAATTTGGATAAAATAAATGATTTTGCTGTCTCTGTCAGCACCCAAATACCAACTTTTATTCACACATTACTTGTATTTTTCTGGAGTATCGGTATATTCATAATGTTTTTTCTTCTCTACCGCTCAGTAAAACAAGTAAAAGCCTTACATAGTTCTGCTTTACCTCTTCAAAATGAAGAACTAAACGCTCTTTATATAGAATGTTTAAACGAAGTGAACAGCAAGCATACCATTCCGATTTATAGTACAGCATTTTTGAAATCTCCTGTTTTGGCTGGTTTCCTGCATCCTCGCATTTATCTTCCAATTCACTTGATTTCAGATTTTAACGCTGGAACTATAAGCTCAACTGATATTCGATATATGCTTCTTCATGAACTGCAGCACTACAAGCATAAAGATATTCTAATTGGATATTTGATAAATACAGTAAATGTTTTCTACTGGTTCAATCCCCTAATCTGGTATTTTCTAAAAATAATACGTCAGGAACGGGAACTTGCCTGCGACAGTGCTGTATTACAATTATTGAAAGAAACAGAATACAAGTCATATGGAAATACACTGATTAACTTTGCCGAAACAATAGCTCTGTCTCCATTCCCTTTTACTATGGGAATCAGTGGAAATATAAAACAGTTAAAAGGACGCATTTTAAATATTGCATCATTCCACCAACCTACTTTTAAACAAAAAATTCGTGGATATCTTATATGCATATTCGTCTCTACTATCATCATTGGATGCATTCCCATACTTTCTGTTTATGCTTCTGATCAGACTGGCTATCATTTTGACACAACCGAAAAGAATATTACTCAGCTAAATCTTTCTTCCAATTTTGGGGACTACACCGGAAGTTTTGTTTTATATGATCAGTCTGCTGATAAATGGAATATTTATAATATGGATCATGCTTCCACACGTGTATCACCGAATTCGACTTATAAAATATATGATGCATTACTTGGCTTGGAATCTGGAATTATTACACCAGAACATTCCACTTTCACATGGAATGGAGAGCCATATCCTTTTAATTCATGGGAAGCCGATCAAGATTTAACCTCGGCTATACATAATTCCGTAAACTGGTATTTTCAGGCAATTGATTCACAGGCAGGTTTTGAAGCCGTAAGAACATTTTTACAGACAATAAACTATGGGAATCAGAATACTGGAACAAATCTAAATCTCTATTGGACAGATTTCTCTCTGAAGATATCACCCATAGAACAGGTGGAATTGTTACAGGATTTCTATCAAAATAATTTTCATTTTGACAGTAAAAATATCCAGGCAGTAAAAAAAGCCCTGCTGCTTTCCACTACTTCTTCCGGTTCTCTTTACGGGAAAACAGGAACCGGGCGTGTCAATGGTAAAGATGTCAATGGCTGGTTTATCGGATACATTGAAACAGCGAATAATACTTACTACTTCGCAACAAATATTCAATCCTCTTCTGGTGCAACTGGAAGTCAGGCTACCGAAATAACAGAATCTGTACTTTCTAATCTTGGTATTTGGAAATAAATAAAGAGAACTGATAGCATAATTTCCCGTTATCAGTTCTCTTTATTTCATTCTTCTCTACTGATCAATTCTGCAAATTACCTAACCGGTACTGATACCTCGGTATATTATCAATACCATTATCTAAAATCCTGTTTCCAACATACTGAATCGTTCCATCATCCTGAATTTTCATCGTAAGTTCGTGTGTAATAACAACATCATCACATACAACAGAATCACATACTGCATGAATTGTCAAAACAATGGTTCCATCTTCATTGTGCCTGACTTCTGTTACTTCCGGTAAAGACAAGCCAAAATGTGTTGGTGAATAATTACCACATCCCAATCGTTCCCAGATAAACATATTACTTTGTTCATCGTAGACCGCCCATTCTTTCAATTCTTCTTTTGTAACAGGAAGATATGTCATAATTACATTTTCGAACTCTTCTGCTGGAATTCCCACAACCTCTTTTTCTGCAGTAAATTTTTCTCCATATTTCATTTGATAAAAATATTCATAAAGTCCATTATAATCCAACCCCTGCATATCCTCCGCATTCCAGTTTGAACATAACAGATTGTTTCCCTGATAGCCGAACGTACTCACATATTTTTTTGAATATTCCCGACACTCCTCACTCAAAGGCTTTACCCGGATAATACAACTTCCATCTACAATCTCTGTCACTTCCGGTGGTTCAGGTACGCATAATTCATAACAGAAATTCCCATTTTCAGTATATGCCCATTCTTTTATTTTTGATAGCGATATGTATGTAAGTACAGGCTCTGTATCCTCACTCCAGATCATTTTTGCGGACATCACACTCATTTCTTTTCCATCATAACTATATTCTTTTCTGGTAATTCCACCATCTGTATCTGCTTCATATAAAATTACACTTCCTTTTTCTTCTTGTTCTGCAGATTTTAAAAATTGTTCCATCTTCTGGTAATTATCCATAACAGAATAATGATCGGAACCAATGACCGGATTCCCATTTTGTTTGATAATTTCTTTCATCCGATTCATCATTTGCTCAGCAGTATTCTGATCTGCTTCTTGTATTCCATTATATTCAGAATAAATATCTCGGACAATGCCCATAATTTCTTCACAATCGTTCACAACTTCCTTTTTCTTGTCTTCATCGATTGGTAGATTATATCCCTTATCCGGATTTTCCATGGTAGTGTTTTTCTGATTCTTCTCATTTTTTACATCTGTGCTGTTTAACGATATCTTACTTTCACAGGAAGTCAGAATCATTCCTATACAAAGTACTAACAAAATACTTTTTCTTTTCATATTGCCCCCTAATTATTACTGTAATTCTCTTCCCACTCTTCTTCTGTTAACCTTGGCATATACCACCCTGCATTTGCATTTTGATCTGAACTGATTACCTTATTTGATAAATACTGGAAACTTCCGTCTTCCATAGGTTTTATCATCAATTCACTGGTGATTGCCTGATCTAACATTCTGATTTCCCATACTGCTTCTATCGTAAGTTTTAATGTTCCATCTTGTAATTTTTCATATGAGATAACTTCCGGATATGGCTCATATGGGAATTCACAATCATATAACCCTCGCGGTCTGTATCTAAAAGTTTTATTATCAGAGTTATAAAAAGTTCCCTTTTCAATCTCAGTATTACTAAATGGTAAATAGGTCTTTATAACCTCTTCAAACTCATCTTCTGGAACTTCATATTCTGCTCCACCATAATTTGCTTCATATGGAACTTGCTTTCCATATTTCATATAATACATTTTTTCATAAAGATCATAAAAATCAAGTTCCGTATAATTCTGGTTATCCCAATTTGTAATCAACAGATTATTAAGTGCATACCCCAACGGCATAACATATTTTCGATTCAATTCCCGGCATGTTTTATCTAATGGCTGCACTCTGAATCCAGTTTCACCCGGTGCTCCATCAAATCCCGGTGGGTGATATTCCTCCAGAAACAAGTATCCTTTTTCTGTATATTTCCACTCATATGCTTCATATTCATCATAATAATTAGCCTGTGGACTATTATCCTTCCATTTAACCTGACATAATCGAACATTTATCTTTCCATTCATTGACTCTAAATGATATTGTATAATTTCCCCTTCATCAAATACAACAACAATATCTACTGCTGCCTGTTCTTCTTTCTCCGCTGCTTTGCAAAATTCTTCTACTTTTTCACGATTGACCATATCAATCTGATTATCACAATCTACTGCCGCATATCCTTTTTCTTCCAGACAATTGATAATTTTTCTTTTCACCTTTAATGTATTTAACTCCGACTTCTCCTTCATATAAACAGACCGAAAAGTTTGCGCTGTTTTTTTTACTTCTGCATTCATTTCAGATTCTACGGTTTCTTTCTTTTCTTCTTTTTCCGTAATTCGATTTTGTCCGCACCCTGTAAAAACAATAAGAACTATCAATATCATCGCAAATATCTTACATGTGTAATAATTTCCCATAAAATTTTTTTTATTCTTCAAAATACTCATCCAATACTGTTGCATCTTTTTTAACAACATAACCACTTCCACCGATTCCTTTCTTCTAATTTTTTTGTTCCTTAAATCTTACGCTTGTAATATTTAAAAGCCAAGTCTATTTTCAGGAATTGTATACTCCAGATTCACCATCTTTATGTGCGATATATCCTATTTTATTACCATCCTCTATATCTTCTCCATTTTTGTTACCCTGTCATTTTAAAGAACATCCTTACTTACACTGTTACATATTTTTCCGCTTCTTCTTTGCACTTCAACGTATTTCCATGCCCAATTACATATTCCATACATTCTTTTCCCTGCTCTTCTTTTCCGATTCGGTAGTAACATACTCCCAGCAGGAATCTGCGTGTAACCTCATAATAAGGCAGCTTTTCCGTATCATTTTCCAGTAATCTTACTGCTGCCTCATCTTCACCTTTCAGCATCAAATTTTTTGCCATAAACAGTGGATTCTTTTGAAATACTTTCCCTGCTTTTTCTAATGTAGCCGAATAACCTGCCGCATCTTTCTCCTGATATTTCTTCGACAGTTCGAGATTCGTCATGACCTGCTGCCAGGAACGTCCCTCTCTTTTTCCTTCCCATTCATTCTTTATATACTCTTCTGCCTTCTGCAACTGCCCATTTATGATCAGTGCAACTACATATTTAGACTCAGCTATCAGCATGACACTTTTTTGAAATCCATGATAATCCAAGCTCTTTCCGTACCTTATCAACTCTTCCAGCATTTCTGAATATTTTTCTGCATCACATTGCTGTGACAGAATCCGGTCAATTTTTGAAAAATCTCTGAGAATGTCCCTGATTAAAATGAATATACCTGCAATCAGATCAACCACCACGCAAATCCACAGAAGCCAGGGATCTGTCGTGACCCAGCCCGGCTGCTTTACATCGAAAAAGAGTACCGTCTCCTGATGCGGGAACGGATTTCCTTTGAAAATACTCACCACACAGATCAATGCTGCATAAATCAACAGCACATTCCGTATCATCCTGATGCGTCCATTTTTCTGCTTTTCATAAATCTTTTTTATCTGCTCTTCCATTTTCTCTACCTCGCTGTCACACTATTTTTGTACCTACAACATAATTATACATAATTTCTGCTGTTATTGAAATCTTCTCTTGCTGTCTCCTGCTTTCCGGGAGTATAAGCTGCCAGCAGAGTTTTATGGCACTCGGACAGGCAAAAATCAGTCTGCTTCTTGCATGCCTGCGAAAACTGATCCTGCTGATCCCTCTGATCTTTATCCTGCCGCTCTTTTTATCTGATAAGGTATTTGCAGTTTTCCTTGCAGAACCAGTCAGTGATATCCTGGCGGCTGCCATTACAACCATAACCTTCTTAAGCCGCTTTAATGGAATATTGAACCAGAAAGACCTCGCCTGCTGCAAAATTTTCACCAATACAGACTGATGCAATCAATGCCAGTGATACCAGTACATCTGATTGCCTGAACCTGTCCGATTATTTTCTTCAGTCTTCGGTGCAGATTATCTGCATCCATACATTGTCTCATCTTCCCATCTCCTTATCACCAGAAATATTAATATTGTAGCGAATCTCTGTTCGGTTGTACAATATCTACTGCTGCCTGTTCTTCTTTCTCCGCTGTTTTGCAAAAATCTTCTACTTTTTCACGATTGACCATATCAATCTGATTATCACAATCTACTGCCGCATATCCTTTTTCTTCCAGACAATTGATAATTTTTCTTTTCACCTTTAATGTATTTAACTCCGACTTCTCCTTCATATAAACAGACCGAAAAGTTTGCGCTGTTTTTTTTACTTCTGCATTCATTTCAGATTCTACGGTTTCTTTCTTTTCTTCTTTTTCCGTAATTCGATTTTGTCCGCACCCTGTAAAAACAATAAGAACTATCAATATCATCGCAAATATCTTACATGTGTAATAATTTCCCATAAAATTTTTTTTATTCTTCAAAATACTCATCCAATACTGTTGCATCTTTTTTAACAACATAACCACTTCCACCGATTCCTTTCACATTCTCAACCATACTGATAAGAAGAATTGGTTTGTCCACGCTTTTATCTGCCGTAAACACCGAAAACCACCCGATTTCTTTGCCAGAAGTATCTTCTTTCGTTGCCTTCAACTCGGCTGTCCCTGTTTTTCCAGCCAGCAAAATATCGTCACGATGTGCAGCATATCCGGTTCCTTCCGGATCATTTACAACACCTTCCACCCCTTGCATAATTTCTTCTACATTTTCTTTGCTAAACGCATTTTCTATCCATGTTTCACCGGATGCTTCTTCTTTGTATTTCAAATACGGTTTTATCATATTCCCTTCATTTAAAAATGAAGTATAAATACTTGCCAGATGTAATGGATTTACAAGAATCTGACCTTGCCCATAACCACTATCTGCCAATTGTATTTCTGTTTCTATTTTATCTGTATTGGAATATGTTGATTCCTGCATCGCAATCTCAAACGGCATATTCTGATTAAATCCTATTTCATTTAAAGTATTCATAAAATTCTCACTACCAATTTTAAGAGCTGCCTTTGCAAAATAAATATTATCAGAATAGATAATTGCATTTTTCATAATAACCGGTTCATATTCATGAAGTGTTGTCACTTGATAAGATCCCCAAGACGAATCTTTCTGCCATGCCAAACCTTCATTTCCAAAATCTTCTTTTGGATCTATGCTTTCCGTTTTTAACCCAATTCCTGCCACAACTGGTTTAAATGTTGAGCCAGGACACCATACTTGACGAAAACGATTATATAATGGCTTCTTTTCATCTTCGTTTAATGATGTCCATTTCTCTGATGATAAGCCCCGTATAAATTCATTATTATCATAAGATGGGGTACTTACCAAAGCCAATACTTCTCCCGTATAAGGATTCATTGCGACAGAACACCCCGGATCTTCTTTAAACTGCTCGTATAATGATTTTTGCAAATCGGAATCTATCGTTAATCTTATATCCATACCATCTTCTTTAAAAATACTTGCAAGAACCTCTTTTACTTCCCCATCACTATCCAAAATCTTTATATCACAACCATCTTTTCCTTTTAATTGCTTTTCGTATAACTTTTCCACCCCAGATCTTCCGATCACACTTTCAACTGAATATCCTTCCCCTGGATGATTTTCCAAATCTTCTGCTGTTACAGACTGTACATAACCAATTAAATGAGCTGCTGCTTCCCCTAACTCATAGGTTCTAACTTCCACATCTGATAGCATAACCCCTGGAATTTCCAAAAGTTTATTCTGACAATCCTGCTCCTCAAGTGTCTTTTCTTCTGGCTGTATTTTCATTAAATCTATTTCTTCTACTTTCGGAATAGTTTCAATTGGTACAAAAGAATCTTCTTTTACCCACTTTGCTGTGAGTTTGTTATTTATTGTTTCTACATCTATCTCTAATAACTCCGCTATTTTTTCAATAGATACATTCCTGTCTTCCAGCTTTCCCGGTATAATGCCAACTGATGTTGCTACTCCTTTTCCTGCAAGCATTTTACCATCTCGGTCTAATATTTCTCCTCTCTCCGCTTTTGATGTAGTAACACTTATTTTATCATCACTCTCTAAATCTGGAAAAATCAGGCTATCCTGCCATACTAATTTATATCCCTGTTTCGTCTTCTTCAGTTCCGCCATATTGTCAAATTGTATTGTTCCGGCAATTGTATTACATGATGTTTCATACGAAAGCGTAACTGTATCTGCTTTTTTCTCTTTCACAGCTATATGACTGATTTTAATGTCACTGACCTCTATTCCTTCGTATATCTTAGAATTTCGTTGTATGTATTCTTCTTTTGTCAGATAAACTTTTTCATCTGAATCTATCATAGTATACATTACTTCATATTCCTTTTTTTCAATATGGTTCATATATTCCATAAGTGTGTCTTCTGGTGATTCCGTTATCGTCCTTTTTAATAAAACACCTCCTGAAACAGCAATTACTGTTATAGCTACTATCAGCCCAAAAATCTTACAAACGTAAGATTTTTGGATATTTTGCTTTTTTCGTCTTCTTTTCATAGATATTCCTTTCTTCTAATTTTTTTGTTTCTTAAATCTTACACTTGTAATATTTAAAAGTCAAGTAAAATATTATGTTTTAAAAGAATACTTACTTACATAATTTTTTTGACTTTTATATTAAATCAAATCTTCACCATTAACAAATCCATACGATTTTAATAATTCTTTATCTTCTGAATTCATTTTGGGCACTCCCCACACTAGTAAATATTTAGCACGTGTACTCGCTACATACCCTATTCTCTTTGCCTCTCCAGTTCCATTGAGCCAATGCTCCTTCCAATGTCCCCCCTATGCTTCTTGCATTTTTAGTAGAAATCACCAAAGTAGTATCAAATGTACACCCTTTACTTCCATGAATAGTCATAATTAGAATAGCATTTTTTACTTTTTCATCTATTTTCCCTATAACAACGTCTTTATTCCCATTGCTCACTCTATAACTTTTTCCATTAATCATTTTTTCAAATTCTCTATCCTTAATTTCATCATAATCAGCAATAATTGGATATTTTCTTCCAAAATAATCCCTAATTCTTTCTTAGCATATTCATGCCATTTCCCGCAAGTTACGCTAAAATTGGACAATTTTTTTGAACTCAAAATTTTGTTTAATACATTCATCAAAAAGACTCTCCAATAAAAAACTGACGAAATTTCTTTAGGGCAATAATAATTAGCTTTTGTTCTTCCGTTACCTAACCATTTTGAAATTTGTTTTCCCGCCAATTCTAATGCTAAGATAACAAATCAATGGCTGACTCAAACAGATGCACCGTATCATTGGATTTCTCTGCAAAAATGGAAAAAGAATAATTCTTATCGCTTCCATTTGCTTCTCCTATAAAGCTGGTTCCGATTCCTCTAAGAGCTGCATGTTTCGGATTATCTTTCTCATCCATCCCTACAAACACTACGTTATGATGAAATGCACTTTCATAAACTCTTCCGGACTCCAAACAAAACTGAATGATTTCCTTATCAATCCCACGTCCTAAAAGATACGCAATCACTTTCTGATCATCTTGATTTTTCTTTGGCAACAGTAACTGTTTCTCCATCGGAACATTCTCAGATACAAAAAGAGGCGGCTGAATATTTGCCCGTTCTGCAAGCAATTCAACCGCCTCTAAAAACTGTATCCTCTTACTTTGATCAGATAATCCAGTGCTGATCTGCCACCGGTTCTCTGACTCCACCACATCCATTTCCCATTTGATATTTTCAAACTATCGTGTGTTCTGGTAGTGTAGGTGTTGCCAGAAAAGTGAACTAATTCGTATGGTTCATAATTTTTCAAGTACGTAAGCAAATCCATCCGCTTGACCTCCCGCACGACCGATGGTAGTATAGTAGTATATATGGCATAATTTTCATCTCCTTTCTTGCCTTAGATTGATATTATTGGGGATAATATCCGGGCATGAAAATAGCCAGGTGATTCCTTGGGTTGGAACCATCTGGCTATGTATTATATTATTTTATTCAAGATAATTATTATACCTCTTTTTAATCCAACCATTCATTTGGAATCAATTTATTATTTTCTCCTCTCCACTCTTCAACCAAATGCATATTACTAACTCCTTCCCATGCCGATTCATCCGCATGCTCCAATACTATAATCTGCATCCGGTGCTTCGTCTTTTCCATGGCTTCAGACATTGCTTCAAAAATCTTTTTTACAGCTAAAATATCTTCGTCTTCCAAATGAGGATCTACATCTTTATCCTCTTCTTTTTGCGCTGCCTTATTAGGAAAATATACTTGGCTAGGCTGATCATATACAATAAACTGCGGAATTGGCGAATACTTTTTCTCTGCAAAAAACATCTGAAATGCTAATGATACAGAAATATGATAAGATAGCCAGTTAGAACCACTACCTATTTCCCATAAATAATCTTTTCTTCCAGATTTACTTGTAACAGTTATTGTAAGATTTTTGTAATCAATTTTAACACTATCTTCTGGTCTTTCCGTATCTAGCAAAGGTAATAATTTCATTATTTTCAACTCAATATTCTCCAATGCAGACGCAAATCTTTTCCTTATGCCTCCCTCATTAATTTCATTCTGTAATACAATGATTTTCTTTTGTAATTCAGAAATTTCTTCTTGTAACTCACCATCATAGCCTATTGCTCTATATGTTTCTTCTGCATACTGAAGCTTTCCTAAAAACCTGGACACACTTTCCAATGTATATTTCTGATTATATGTCTCATCTTTCTTATTATTTTGAATCTTAATACTCTTTTGAACTGCCCCAAGCCTCTCTGTCAATTCGGATATTTTTCCTTGTACAATAGAATACTCTCTTTCAAATGCTACCGGAATTTCTGCGATTTCCTCCGACTCTTCTTCTAAATCCTCTAAATTTCCAATTAACTCCCTCATTTGACCATCAACATTATGTTTGCTACCGCAAAACGGACAAATTTCATTTTGACTTATTAATTCATTCAACCATTTTGATATACTTAATCGATCAATTTGTATTGTTAATGTTTTCCTGTATTCATCAATACTATCTATAAATTGAGTCATCTCTATATATCGACTTTTATATTTTGACAACTCCATTGATATTCGATTTTCTTGTTTTCTAAGCGATATAATTTCTTTAGATGCCGCTTCTACATTCTCTTTTAATATCACAGTATCTTCACTACTTTTTTGTGATATTCTTTTCAACAAATTCATTTGTGCATCAAAATCAAGCGTATCTGTAGAATATTTTGCATCTATTAATCCTATTTCTTTTGCAGCATTAATCCAACTACCTATTTCAATACGCCATTTTTCGGACACTTCTTGCATTTTTTGAAGTTCATGTTCTTTTCTCTTCAATTTCTTTTGCAATTCATTCAATTCTTGCCGTTTAGCTAAAATCTCAGGTGTAATTGCCCCCAAAATGTAAGGAAAAATATTAATAAGTTTTGTACGATGCTCCATTGTATCTGCTTTATAAAATAAGGTATTAGCATTAGCCACTATATTTTGTGTTTGATAACAAAAAGCCATCATATCCCTAAAAGATGGCCTATCTGTAAACCCGTTAAATTCATCTTGATTAAGCTCTAAAAATGTAACTCTTGCTAACTCATCTAAATATCTGCGGACATTCTTACATGTTGTATTTTTCCCTGGAATCTCAGGTATCTCTATCTCTTCGCCTTCCATTAACATCATATCATCTGTTACCTTGTGTTGTCCTGGCTCTCTTCTGGCCAACAATAATTTTTTCTCATCAATTTTTACGATGATACCAAACCAAGAACAAGCATCTCTTATTGTATTAACAGGTATCTGGCATTGTCCATCACCTAGGCAATAATCTATTATTGGAATAATTGCTGATTTACCTGTTCTTGAAGCACCTGTAATTACATTTATTTTATCACAACAAAAATTTACAGTTTTATAGGAATACTGTACTTTTTTTGACCATAATATTATCTTTTCAACTTGAAAATACATCTTAAAACCTCACTTTCAAAATTTGAGAAATTTCCATCAATGTCAATCTTGAACACCATATTCCTAATTTTTCGGCAGCTTTTCCCATTTTTTCTAATTCTTTGGACTTTGTTTTAAAACTACTAATATTATCCTCTAACGGCAAAACATATGCATCTTTTTGAATCTCAAATAATTTTCCAGACATCCCTATTCCAATAGCTTCTAATGTCATTACCTTGTATCGTTGACTGGTATTTTTAATTTGGAGAATCAGGTCCTTATTACTATTCTTTTTTTCAGTGAATTTATCAGCGAAAAAACGCAATCCAGATTTCTTTTGTGTTGATGCTATAAAATCCACAATTTCTTTTTTATACATCATTGGCAGCACTATAAATAACAATGGCATTGGTGCCATATCTTGATTTTCTTCCATATATCCTAATGAAAATCTTGAAAGCAAATATGCACTTAATGCCGGATTTTGAATATTGTAAAATTCCTTAACTAAATTTCCCAACTATCACTTTCCTCCTTGATTAACTTCGAATATTGCGGATGCCAACCAATTTCTAAATTATTTGCTAAAGCATGATAACATCCATTTTTAAAAAAATCTGGCACATATACTGAATCCATTTCTACATTTTTATCTTGACATTTATAATATATCATTTTACCTTGATCTTCAGATGATTCATTCTTTTTTTCGAGCATAACTATTCTTTTTTGTAACTTCCATGTGCGCTTCAAATTGGATTCATATGTTTGAATACTTTGCATACTTATGTCTCCATTTTCCGCCCATGTAGCCCGATCAATCGCTGCTCTTAGATAATCATTAATAGCCTCTACCTTTTCAGTATAATCGCAATCGATAATATCTAACTGTTCAATATATACTCTCTTTTTCTGAAATTCTTGTTCAATTTCTTGATTACTTGGTTCTACAGAATAAGTCATAAGACTATGCTTTTGATTGTATTCTCGATATAAAGCTCTTAATTGTTTTTGGTAATCTTCTAAAGATATAGCGATTGGTTGTCCAGCCTCTACCATTTTTGTTACTTTAATGTCTATCCACCCGATAATTCCTACATAAATAGGATCGATAATATCCTCTGGAATTCCAGATTTGTTAAACTCATTCCTAACTGTGATTGTATAATCCTCAATACACTTCTTATATTTAAATTTTTCAATTATTTTTAAAGCCAAATCTTTTTTTTCATCTTTATAAAAATACTCAACATATTTTCTACATTCTTCTCCTATTTCTTTTAGCTTCCCTTCCTCATCATAAAATATTTCTTTTGTCTTATTCCACGCATCAATAGCTTCTTCTGTAGATTTCACTGAATGAAATTTATCAACAATAGTTCCTTTTTTATTAACATTAATAAATAATATATACTTTGTATTTTCCGGATCCAATTCTCCTGTTTCTGCAGAAAGCATCCAATTATACATTGTTTTCCATAAATCAATAGCCTTATTTGAAACAGGATTTCTATTTGATAATGCACTTTTCAACTGAATAGCATCCCGACTTCCATCTGGATGTTCCACACCAACATCATCAAAGACTTCTACACTTACACTGTCTCCCTTTTCACAATTTAACAATTCATACAACATATGATGCGATTGTATCATATAAGCATATACTTTATCTGGAACATGTGTATTACTAATATTCGTTTTCTTGACTACCTTTTTATTCCCCATATTCCGACTCCAAAACATAAGTAATTTTTTTCTTATTTTAGCATATTTGCTTTAAAGATTCTATTACTTAGGTTTTAATTACGCTTATTATAAGAATTTTGAGGCAATACATTAATTGAATTCACTTTACGCTCGGATTCAAAACAGATATTCACCTTTGGTTTTACTATTGATTTTATAATTTATCTTCCATCATCCTTCCGAATCTCATCAATAATCCGACCTATATTACACGTAATCTGTCCTTTACACTGATGAATATCCTCATTGATTTTCTTTTCCTGCTCAATAGCAATCTCTATATTCTTTGCCAGTTCTCCAATCGCTGAATTCTTTTTTGGATTGATTCCTGTTCTGGCAAGTAACAGCTTATAGATAAATGTCTGATGTCCATCTTTTTCATTCTGGATAATCTGTTCTGCATTCGGCTCAATATCATCTTCATATGAATTTTCATAATGTAACAGCAGGAACAGTTCAAATGCCGGATTACTAACCGCTAATATATTATTCTTTTCACCTTCTGCTACCAATTCATCATAATCAAGTACTTTTTCTTCAAAAATATCTCCATCAAATACAACAATCATCTTATCTCATTCTTTATCAAATGCTATTTCCGGATTTTCTTTCTGATTTTCTGCAAATTCAATCAAACGTCTTGGAAATGAAATGTCCCTGTCTCCCTCTGTTTTTTCAAGTAACCGGATATCGATCAATGGATGAATATTTAACTCTTTTCGGATATCAATTAACTTTTTGAAATACCATGTTTCAGTATTTGCACCCTCACATATGAAAAAGTACTTACGATAAGGCTCAATCTGTTCTTCTTCATCTGTAGTTCTACTATTCCAATTCGTATAACTTCTTACTGGAGCCAAGGCTACTCCTCCTCTCTAAAGTCGAATGTTGAAAATACCGGTATCGCACCATATCTTCCTTCCAGATATGCCTTGCTCAACACTTTATCATACCTCTCCTTGAAACGATCTAAGGAATAAATAGAGCTTGCATTTTCTGCGTTACGTTCTACAAACCAGATTTCATCCCTTCTAAAAATAGCCTGATCCATAATGGATGATTCATGTGTAGTGAACAATAGCTGCATACGTTGCTCATCATGTAGCTGCATAAACAATTGCAAAAATCGTTCTGTCAGCTTCGGATGTAAGCTTCTCTCCAATTCATCCACAACATAAAGAACATCTTCTCGTTTATTCAACAGCATATCCATCAAATCGAATAATCTTCTTGTTCCATCAGACTCTTCATCAAAACCGATCTCATAAAATGACTTATTATGATGCAACCGGATTGTTGTGACCTTCGGTTCAGAATGTCCTTCAACTTCGATATTAAAGAAAGTTTCCTTCGACCTCATTGTCATTCTGAATGATGGTTCTTCCTGCTCTTCCATTCTATTTTTTACATGCTGCATCATCTTATCAAATACTGATTTCGGCAATGCATTTGATAACTCATCCAATGTAATTTCTTCAATTTTTACCTGGCTGATACCCGTATCAAATGTTTTGATCAATTTGTTAATCAGCTTCAGCGAATTATCATCATAATAATATTCCAAATCAATCAATGGCGTATCCGGTGTGATAATCGAAATATGATTCTGAATCCAATCATATACATCCCGGAAGAACAATAATTTAGATCGTGTGCTATATTTTTTCCCGCGATTCATTTCTGTCAGGAACAAAGATGTTTCATTTCCTTCAAAATCATCTGCATAGGTTTCAAATTTATTTTTTTCTGTGTTTGTCAGCGTAATACCATCATTTAACACCGGACGTTTACTTCCTTCTCGTTCAAAGAGACATTTTGCTGAACCATTCTGATATAATTCATATAACCATTCTCCGGTTACTTTTCGTCTGCTTAAAACTGCGGAAAAACCATAGGCATAAAATTTGTCACCTACAGTAATCTGAATTTCAAAACTACTTTCTCGTTCCTTATTCTCCTGCCGATTCTTACAAAACATCTGTGTAGCTTCTATCGGAATACCATTGCAGACACTATCTTTAAAAAATTTAAAGAACAATGCCAGATTAGTCTTTCCAGATGCATTTGCTCCATAAACGACTGCATATTTTAATAACTGGGTACTTTTTATCTTTAACCTGTGATTTGCATTTGTTCGTATTTTATTTGAGGAAATCATTGTCAGCTCTGCTGCTTTATCAAAAGATTTAAAATTTTCAACACTTACTTTTACTAACATTCTTATACACCTCCACCTTTATTATATGTTTTACTCTTCTCTCAGTCAATGTGAGTTTGCTTATTTAGAGATTTTTTCGTTATATGTTGTTCTTTTTTCTTATTTTAAGCAATTTTATTTTGAGTTATGCATATAATATCAATGTATAAGTCAGCTTTTTGTAGCGGCACTATTTTACTAATGCCGCTACATGAAATATTACAATAAATAAAAACTTCTAATTCTTTTTTCTTCTATCTCTCCCAATCCATCCTTCCTGTCACATTCAACATCTTTTCTTCTCGGAAGCTGAGCATCTTTCCATTAGTTCC
>OLRS01001393.1_pt1 | contig 23770 bp, 21 predicted proteins | sample 1673171 | NCBI WGS metagenome assembly OLRS01 (sample SAMEA3136762, study PRJEB25190) | human gut metagenome | biome: human gut; feature: human-associated habitat; material: faeces | place: Austria | collected 2013
GGATCACTGCATCTGCCAGATGTCCGTAGCACGGAGCTTCGTATGGTGCAGCTCCGTCAATATATTTCAGTACTTCGATAAATTCTGCACACAGAGCGGTTGCAATACCGGACATAAATGCATCATTTAATTTCTGCTCTCTTGTCATCATGGTTTTTACAACGCCCAGAGCTTCTTTTAACTGTCCCAGTGTAGCAACCTTTGTACCGGTTACTGCATAATAACATGGCAGGCTGTAAGCCGTATCCGGGAAAGCAATCGCTTTATCTGCACCATGTTTTTCGATCGCAGCATCGATTGCACCCTCTGTCAGGCCATATACGGTATCATTTCCACTGAATACAACATCAAATAATGTCACTTTATTTACCTCCTTTGGACAGATCTGCGTCTATCCTGCTTTTTATTATTGAAATCTCTGCTTTTGCGTTCGGGCTTACATCAAACGGTGATCTTCCCTGACGGTCTGCATCGATTATTTCTGAATTGTAATGAATAAATCCAAGCAAATCTTCCTGTGGTATTTTGGAACGGATAAATGCTTCATCATCCTCGTTCCTTACTTTGTTGGCAACCACACGTACCTGGCGAACTCCAAGTTCCGCTGCAAGTCTCTTTACATTTTTATAAGTCTGGATACTTCTTGCCCCTGGTTCGATCACAACAATGAACTGGTCCATGCCTTCTGTCGTTCCACGGCCAAGATGCTCAAGCCCAGCCTCCATATCAAGAATTACAACATCGTTGCTCCTTAACACCAGATGATTGATGATGCGCTTCAACATCACATGCTCCGGACACACACAGCCGCTTCCTGCTGTTTCAACGGTACCAAGAACCAGAAGTTTTACGCCATTACAGGTTTTTGAATAAGCATCTGGTATATCATCCACTTTCGGATTCAGCTTGTAAAACTGATTCTGATCATTCGCACCTGTACGTTCCTGAATCAGCTTTCGCATCCTGGTGATCGGCACGATGGAATCCAGATCTTCTTCTGAAAATCCAAGTGCCAGTCCAAGATTTGCATCCGGATCTACGTCTGCAGCAAGAACATGCTTGCCTTCCTGTGCATACAATCTGGCAAGTGTGGCTGCAAATGTTGTTTTTCCGACACCGCCTTTTCCGGTAACTGCAATTTTCATATCACTATCCGCCTTCTATTTTTCTTTGCAGGGCGGATAAAACCGCCCTGCGTTTGTTTTCATAAAGATTAGATTCCCAGTGCAGTTCTCTTCTCTTCGATTCTTGCGATCATAGCATCGCCCAGTTTGTCGATATCTTTCTCTACGGTGTATGCGGCTTCTACCCAGTCACGTACGCCTTCTGTCAGCAGCTGTGCGATCTGGTCAGAACCGGATACATACGGATCAACGCCCAGGAACGTATCGATACCGGTAGCTACTACATAGTTACCGATGGATACTGCTTTTTCGGACATCCATTCCGGTGCACATCCGACAACCGGAAGCTGAGAAATGTTCAGTCCGGAATCTTTTGCCAGCTCTGCTGCCAGGATCATCATACGGGAAATATCTACACAGGATCCCATATGCAGTACCGGTGGGATATCCGCCAGTTCACATACTCTCTTCAGACCTGCTCCGCAGAGTTCTTTTGCTTCTTTGTCCATCAGACCTGCTTTTGCAGCAGCCTGTGCGGAACATCCGGATGCTACTACTACGATATCGTTGGCAATCAGCTTCTTCATCAGCTCGATATGCGCGTAGTCCGGGCGGATCTTCGGGTTGTTACAGCCTACCATAGCGACTGCACCACGAATAACACCGGAGGTGATACACTCGATAAGCGGCTTGGTGGTACCTGTTACATCTACCTGAGAGTTGGTTACGCCATCCAGAGTCTTTACCAGAGCCTCCAGAGAGTATCCAACGGTTGCCTTCTGCTTCATATCCGGAATGTATACCAGATCCGGCTTCCGGTTCTTGAAGTTCTCACATGCAGTCATAACGATCTGCTTTGCCTTCTCTGCAGCGGTTCCTACATCAAAGCGGATGTAATCGGAATCCGGCATCTGCGCGATGGGAGAAGTGGTGATAAACTTGGTATGGAAGCACTTGCTCAGGGGTCCGAGTGCCGGGAAGATACACTGCACGTCTACAACGATAGCCTCACATGCGCCTGTCAGAACTACGTTCTCCTGCTGCAGGAAGTTACCTGCCATCGGAACGCCGCGACGCATAGCTACCTCGTTGGAGGTACAGCATACACCGGATACGGTGATTCCCTTAGCGCCCATGCTCTTTGCATACGCGATCATCTCCGGATCGTCTGCGTACTCACAGACCATCTCAGAAAGTGACGGGTCATGTCCGTGTACTACGATGTTTACATTGTCAGCGTTCATAACGCCCAGGTTTGCCTCGGTATCGATGGGCTTCGGAGTTCCGAACAGCACGTCGGAGAACTCGGTTCCGCACATGGATCCGCCCCAGCCGTCAGCCAGACCTGCTCTTAAGGACTGACGAACCAGTGCCTCCGGCTTGGAAGAACATCCCATATGAGTCATATGTAAGGAAGTAGCTACCTCACGGTCAATGGCTCTCGGCTCGATCTCAGCGTCATGCCACAGCTTCTGGGTATGCTCCGGAGCTCTCTTAAGCCATCTCTGTACGCCGAAGGGCTTACCATACTCCATCAGAGCTGTCTCTGCCATCTCGTGAGCCAGATCGTAGATATCCTTACCCTCGGTCTCTACGCCCCACTCCTTTGCGATACGGATCAGCTTCTCCGGATCCTTTACCTTGTAAGCTCCATCCGGCTGTGCAGCATACAGTGTGTGACAAATCTCACGGCCATGGTCAGAGTGTGTAGCTGCTCCGCCTGCTGTAAATTTCAGATAGTTACGGCCTACGATACCATGTACGTCACATCCGCAGATACCTCTCGGTGCCTTCGGTGTAATACGGCACGGTCCCATAGCACAGATTCGGCAGCAGACACCCTGCTCACCAAACTTACAGTGCGGCGTCTGGTTCTTCACACGAAGCTGCCAGGCATCAGCACCTACCTTTGCTCCTGTCTCCAGAAGTCTGGCTGTTGCGGCTTCCATTTCCTCCACCGTTGTCAACTTTAAATCTCCCATTATAAACCTCCTACCTTTTTTTATTTTCATAAATTTATTATGAAAGATCCAACTGGTCAATAATACTGTACAGCGCCTTGCGAACCGGAGAATCCTCCGGAAGCTTTACTGTGGGCACGCCGTCACAGTCATACTCAAACACCTGCTCGTCCTGAGGAACGACGCCCAGCAGATGAAGGCCCTGTTTTTCGATCTCTTCTTTCGTTCCCGCATTCAGCACTCCACCCGGAGCGCGATTGATAATCAGTCCTACGGACTTGGGCTTCAGTCCACATTCCGGAATCAGCTTCGCGATACGTCCTACCGCCTGCACGCCTCTGCGTGAGCAGTCGCTGACCAGAATAATGGTATCTACCGACGGAAGAATTCCGCGGCTGATGTGCTCCATTCCCGCTTCATTGTCTACTACTATATATTTGTAATTCTTGGCATATCTTGCAATCTGGGTCGTCAGGAGCCCATTGACGAAGCAATAGCATCCCTTTCCCTGTGTGTGACCCATCACCAGCAAATCATAATCATCCTGCTCGGAAAGCGCTTCCCCGAATTTCAGCTCCGCGTAATCCTGCTTGGACATTCCCTTCGGAATCGGGTTGGAACCCGCTGTCTCTGCCTTTGCAATCTCCTCACGAATCTCGCCCAGGGTCGGAGCAGCCTCCACGCCCAGTACCTCGTTCAGATTGGAATTGGCATCTGCATCTACAGCCAGAACAGGTCCCTGCTTCTTCTGGCACAGGTATTCAATTAAAAGTCCTGTAAGTGTAGTTTTTCCCACACCGCCTTTTCCGGCTACGGCAATTGTATGTGGCATATCTTTGTTCTCTCCTGCCTTTTACCGCGGGCAGGTTTGTGCCCCGCCCGCAATTTTAATAATCAATTTTAAGTAACTAGATTAAGGTCTTCAGACCTGCGCGGTCGATGATCTCGGATACATCTTTCCACTTGTTCAGAGCGTACAGATGGATACCGTTTACACCCAGAGAACGATAGGTATCGATCTGCTTGATGGTGTACTCGATTCCTGCCTCGCGGAATCTCTTAATCTTGTCATCATAGAACATATCGAACGGCTTGCCCTCAGCGTCCTTAGCTGCGAACGGGTTCGGGAACAGCCAGTTCTGGGAAATGATCTTGCACAGCTCGTGATCCATTACACAGCCGTTGCGGGACAGTGCCATATTGATGGTAGCTGCCTGATCCAGAATCGGCATAACTCCTACGTCTACCGGCATGGTAACACCGGCGGAGTAGATAGCGTCCAGCCAGTACTTGAACTGCTCCATATCCCAGCAAAGCTGAGTCATGATGTAGTCAGCGCCGTTGTCCTGCTTCTGCTTCAGAACCGCGATATCGGACTCCAGGCTTCTGCATGCGATGTGTCCCTCCGGGGAACCTGCTACAGCGATCTCAAACTTATCGCCAAACTCGTCGCGAATGAACTTTACAAGGTCTGTAGCGTACTGGAAATCACCACAGGTAGTGGTCTCGCCCAGCGGAATATCTCCACGGAGAGCCAGAACGTGATCTACGCCCTCGTTCAGGTACTGCTGCAGCTGATCCTTCATGCCTTCCTTGGTGTTCTTGATTACGGTAAAGTGGGTAACCGGTGTAGTGCCAGCGTTCTTAATCATCTGACATACCTCGCGGTTTGCTCCTACGTTTCCGCCGCCTGCGCCGTATGTACAGGAAATGTAATCCGGCTGATACTTGCACAGATGCTCGATCGTGCCCGGAAGATTCTCCATACCCTTCTCAGTCTTCGGCGGGAAAACCTCGAAAGACAGCGCCATGCGCTCGTTCATGATGTCTGTTAACTTTGTCATTTCAACCAACCTCCATTTTTTCTATATATCAACAATATTGATATCCCATCCAGGCCCGCACGCACGGCTGCCTCCGTACAGCGTGCCCCCGCTTTTCATAAGCGGACAATAGCCCGTCTTTATGCAGACGGGCAGTTTAACTTCACTACGGAGCCAGTCAGATCTACAAAGGAAATTGCTCCTTCTACAACCACCTCGGCGCCCATAATATCAATCAGACGCACCGAATCGCCTTCTACGTAAATCTTGCTGACATTCTTCAGCACGACCTCTTCCGTGTCTTTCATCGTCTTATATACAGTTGCCAAACACATAATGATGCCTCCTTGTAAACTGTCGTTACTGTACTAAGGAAAGCGCCAGGCTCAGATACAGATTGCCCTTATCGAAATTCTCGATGGCTTTCTCAATCTGTACCGCCACATCTTCCTTTCCTGTCTCGCGGAACTTCTTCGCCACCTCAGCCAGCTCCGCAGCATGGTGCTTGTTGTGATCCAGCATATAGGAAAGCAGCGCTTCCTGCTCGCTTCCCGGCTTGTGATCGCCGCAGCCACATCCGCAGCTCTCATGGCTGTGATCGTGTGTATGCTCATGACAGTGCTCGTGATCATGCTCATGTCCGTGGCAATGTCCGTGTTCTCCGTCTACCATATGCATGGTTGTCTCCTCCTTTTACTCTATCTTTTAAATTGTGTTAATTTCCTGACAATCTTAGTACAATTATACCCTGACAGGGGGATTTTATCAAGTCGAATTTGGCCGAATAAAGGCTTTAAATTGTATTTCTTTGCATACATTCCAGCCCTGTCAAATTGCAATTGACTTTTCCCTGTTTTTTTTGTACCCTTAGTAAAAGTGTACACGATAACCCCGATAACTTCAAGCAAAAGGTGTAAAAATGGACAAAAAATTTGAGATAACTGGCACTACGAAACTTACCTGTCTGCTGGGAAATCCCGTTTCCCACAGCATATCCCCCGCTATGCACAACGCTTCTTTCCAAAAATTGGGTCTGGACTATACTTATCTGGCTTTTTCCGTAGATGAAACGCATTTCGAACGGGCCGTGGACGGACTTATCACCTTGGGGGCCGCCGGCTGGAACTGCACCATGCCCCTGAAGCGGCTTATGTACGAGCGGGTGGATACCCTCTCCGACTCTGCCCTCTTAAGCGGCGCAGTCAACACCGTAGTAAACCGGGACGGGCAGCTCTTTGGCGATAATACGGACGGCTACGGCTTTCTGCAGTCCATGCGGGACGCAGGCTTCTCCTGTGAGGGAAAACACGCGGTCCTGCTTGGCAGCGGCGGAGCGGCAGCAGCCATTCTGGCTCAGGCGGCCCTGGACGGCGCTGCTGCCATCGACGTCTTCGCCCGTAGCGCCTCCGCGTCCACCAGGCTAATCGCCGAGGAAATCCAGCGGATCCATGCCCGCTGCGACTGCCGGATCCGTCTCTTTGATCTGGCGGACAGCACTTCGCTCAGGCACTGTCTGGACGAGGCCGACGTACTCATCAACGCCTCCTCCGTAGGCATGGCTCCCCACACAGACGCTTCCCTGATCCCGGATCCCGCCTTCTTCCATCCGGGTCTGGTGGTGGGCGACGTCATCTACAACCCACGGGAAACCCTGCTCCTGCGCACCGCAAAGGAAGCAGGTTGCCACACCTTCAACGGTATGTACATGCTGCTCCATCAGGGCGCTAAGGCTTTTGAACGTTGGACCGGCCGGGAGATGCCTGTGGAATATATCCGGGAGCTCTATTTCCGGTAGATGCGTCCCCTGCCCTGAATTCCGATCCGATATCTTGTAAATTCATCGGTTCCTGCTTTCTTTCAGAAAGATTTCGTGTTATAATAAAAAAAGCTGCAGTTTTGCCGGCGGCAGATCCGCAGCTTCCCTTTTATCGCAAAAGCACTGTTACGTTAATACACAAAAGTGTAATTATTTTCAAATCTGGAGATGAACCGTTATGATTTACCTTGACAATGGCGCCACCACCTTTCCAAAGCCGGAATGTGTCTGGGACGCCGTAGACCATTTTAACCGGACAGCAGCTGTCAACGCGGGCCGGGGCGCGTATCAGGCTGCCCGGGACGCCACCGCCATGATTCGGGAGGTCCGTGAGCAGCTGATCAGTCTCTGCGACGCCAGGGAGCAGGCCCAGATTATCCTGACCCCTTCTGTCACCATTGCCCTGAACCAGATTATCCAGGGACAGAAATGGACGCCAGAATCAGTGGCCTACGTATCCCCTTACGAACACAACGCGGTACTTCGCCCCTTAAAGCTTCTGGAAAAGCGCGTCGGTATCCGGGTTCTGGAGCTGCCCCTCGCCGCAGATCTTTCCATCGACCTGGAGGCCACGAAAGAAATGTTCCGGCAGACCCCACCGGATTTTGTCAGCGTCTCCGCCGTCAGCAATGTGACCGGTTACATCCTGCCGGCCCGGGAAATCTTTCTGATGGCTAAAGAATATGGCGCTTTCACTCTGCTGGACGCGGCTCAGGCCATGGGACTTCTAAAGCTGTGCTTCTCTTTCCTCCGGGCGGACGCCATCACCTTTGCCGGACATAAGACGCTTTACGCGCCCTTTGGCATCGGTGGCTTTCTGTTAAAGAACGGGATCGATCTGGAAGAGCTTCTGGCCGGCGGCAACGGCATGAAATCCTTAAGCGAGGACATGCCCCGCTATATGCCCGAGAAAATGGAGTGCGGCAGCATGGACACTCCCGCCATCGCAGGCCTTCACGCCTCTTTAAAATGGCTGAAAACAGTCCGCCCGAAGAAAACCGAGGACGAACTTATGGAATATCTTATTCCTAAGCTTCGGGAGATTCCCGGCCTGCACCTCTACAGTGCGCCGGATCCCAGTCTTCAGGCAGGTGTCATTTCCCTGAACCTGGACGGCTTCCGGGCCAATGAAGTAGGCGCAATTCTCGACAAAGAATGGGATATCGCAGTCCGGGCCGGCCACCACTGCGCTGCGCGAATTCATAAGCACCTGAAGGATCAGGAATTCGACGGCACCGTCCGGGTAAGCATAAGCTCATTCACCACGAAGGATGAGTTGGACACGCTGGTGAAGGGCTTAGAGAGTATTGACCGGGACATGTTAAAGGGAATTTCTTCCAGCGTTCTTCGGGGCAATTGCTGATTTATTAGATACCTATATGCACAAAAAGCGTGCGCAGATCAAAGAAACCCCCTACGGGGATACCTATATGCGCAAAAAGCGTGCGCAGATCAAAGAAAAGAAAGGAACATACACTATGAATTATGACATGTTATTTGAAAAAGGACGTATCGGAACCCTGGTTCTGAAAAACCGCGGCATCATGATGCCCATGGCCACGGATCTGGCCGACAAGAACGGCATCGTTACCCCCAGACAGATCCGCTACTATCAGGAGCGGGCCAAAGGCGGTATCGGCATGATTATCAATGAATATACCGGTGTGGACGACGTGGACAGCATTCCGTCCATCCACAACCTGCGTATCGCCCGGGATTACCATATCTCTGAAATGGAAAAGCTGACCGACGCGGTTCATCTCTATGGCTGTAAGATTGCGGCGCAGATTCACCACGGCGGCGCTACCTCCAACCCGAACTTCACCGGACGCCAGAATCTGGCTCCCAGCGCCGTTCCCATTGCGGACGGACGCCCGGTTCCGAAGGAAATGACACTGGAGGATATCAAGCGTGTCGAGCAGAAGTTTATCGACGCTGCCGTCCGCTGTCAGAAAGCAGGCTATGACGCTGTAGAGCTTCACGGCGCCCACGGCTATCTGATCGCTCAGTTTTTCAGTAAATATTATAACCGCAGAACCGACGCATACGGCGGAAGCGTCGAAAATCGCTGCCGCTTCATCGCGGAAATCATCGCGGGCATCCGCGCCAAGCTTGGCCCCCGTTTCCCGATCATTGTCCGCATGTGCGGCGACGAGATGACCCCGGTAGATGGCTTCCTGACTCTGGAAGATGGTCTTGAGATTGCCAGATATCTGGAAAGCTGCGGTATCGACGCCATCAATATCAGTAACGGAAGCGCCCGCAACGGCGACGCCAACTGCGAGCCCTTCTCCTATCAGTCCGGCTGGAAAAAGCACGTGGCGAAGTCTTATAAGGAAGCCCTTCACATTCCGGTTATCGCTACGAACACCATCAAGGATCCGGATTTCGCAGAATCTCTTCTGGAGGAAGGCGTCTGTGATTTCGTGGGTCTGGGCCGTTCCCAGCTGGCAGATCCGGATTTCATGAACAAGGCCAAGACTGATCATGCAGATGAAATTCGTAAATGCATCGGCTGCCTCTACTGCCGTGAACGTGTACTGGGTCAGGGACTTCCCATTCGCTGCGCCATCAACGCGCGTACCGCCAGAGAGGATGTCTTCTCCCATATCCGCAGGGACGGCGCAGGCAAGACCGCTGTCGTCGTGGGCGGCGGTCCCGCCGGTATGGAGGCTGCACGGGTGCTGGCACTGCGTCAGTTCCATGTGGTCCTCTTTGAAAAGGAAACGAAACTGGGCGGTACTCTGAATGTGGCTGACAAGCCTGCTTTTAAAGATAAGCTGACCCGTCTTTCCGAAACCATGGAGACCCAGATCCGCCACCTGGGCGTAGAAGTCCGTCTCGACACCGCCGCTACTCCGGAGCTGGTAAACGCTCTGAACCCGGTGGGCATCGTAGTTGCCTGCGGCGCGGAGCCTGTGATTCCGCCCCTGCCGGGCATGCAGCAGAATCATGTCTGCACCGCGGAAGATGTCCTGACCGGCAAAGCGAATCCGACCGGACAGGTGGCTGTCATCGGTTCCGGTCTGACCGGACTTGAGACCTCTGAGATGCTTTTGAGCCGTGGTCTCTCCGTCTCCATCATCGAGATGGCTCCGGAGATGGGTCCGGGTATCTTTGGCGCCATCCGAAACGATGAGCTCAGCCGCATTCTGCCTCACAATCCGGGCGTCTACACCGGCCACAAGCTCCTCTCCATCGAGGAAAAGACCGTAACTCTGGAAAAGACTGACGACCATAGCACTGTGGTTCTGCCCGCTGACTCCGTGGTCCTGGCCCTGGGTGTGCGCCCGCGCTCCGCTCTGGCTGAAAGCTTCGAGTCCTGCTGCCCGCAGGTGCATATCGTCGGCGACGCCCGCAAGGGTGGCCGCATCGCTACAGCGGTACGGGAGGGCTTTGAAGCTGCTTATGTCTTTGAGGCATAATTTTCAAATGCATTTCCTATTTTTATAAGGATTTTTATAAGGAAAGCCTGTCGTAAAATGTATCACTCACATTTTACGACAGGCTTTTCTCTCAAATATGCTCTTTTAGAATGTCAGATTTTTCCAATCACGTATGGCAGGACAAAATTTCCCATCCCCCACAAAACCAGCAAATGCACCGGATAGAACCAGTAGAAGAAATATTTGGGCTGATGGCCGCGTTTTCCATTGTAGAGAAGCAGAACCAGGAAGCCGGGCAGGGCGTAGAGTTCTATCCGACCGCCCACTGCCAGCAGAACATAGGAGACGGCCAGCGCCGCTATTCTGTTTTCCCTCAAAAGGTACATTACCGTAATGACCAACACGCCGGTGGCGCCATAGTCAGTATTGCAAACTTCTGCCAGAATTGCCGCCGCGCCCAAGGCCGCCACGCCGCGCCATTCCCGGCCTGCGCTTTTCCGGAAGATCTGGATGGCCAAAAGGCCCAGCGCCAGGGTACAGAAAACATTCTGATGTGCCCACCATGGGAAATGATTTCGAAGCGCCAGATCAAAGGGGAGCTCCGACACCAGCGCAAAAACCAGCAACCGACGGGCATATTTTCCAATATCACGGGTATGAACCGCACCCTCCACCAGCAGGAAGCAGAAAATCGGGAAGGCTGAACGGCCAATATAGCGCAGGATACGATCGATGCTCCACCAGAATTCCATATGTTCGATCATCCCGGCCAGCGGTGAATTTCCATAGCCATTCAGGACAAAAATCTCCAGGAGGCTCGCGCCCACATGGTCTGCGAGCATCAGCAAAATGGCAAGCCATTTCAGAGTACTCCCTGAAAACGGCCTGCCAGTCTCTCTCTTATTCATGCTTTTCGGCAACCTCACCCTGCTTCTTATAGATGGAGTTTGCCGGTACGACGCCGCGCACGGAAGACAGCGGATAAATGTTGGTATGCGGACCGATGACAGTTCCCGGATTCAGGACAGAGCCACAGCCCACCTCTACCTCATCGCCAAGCATGGCGCCGAATTTCTTGATACCGGTTTCGATATCTCCCTCCGGAGTGTGAACCTTTACCAGCTTCTTATCGGATTTTACGTTCGAAGTGATGGAGCCTGCGCCCATATGGGACTTATAGCCCAGGATCGAATCACCCACATAATTGTAATGAGGTACCTGCACCTTATTAAACAGAATCACATTCTTAAGCTCTGTGGAATTGCCGACAACTGCTCCCTCTCCCACCAGGGCGTTTCCGCGAATAAACGCGCAGTGGCGCACTTCCGTATCCTTGCCAATGATGCAGGGACCGGTGATGGACGCGGTGGGCGCCACCTTTGCAGAGCGGGCAATCCAGATGTTCTCTCCGCGTTTCTCATACTCTTCCTCGCTGAGTGTCGCGCCCAGCTCCAGAATAAAATCGTGAATCTTCGGCAGGGCCTCCCAGGGGTAGGTGACACTCTCAAGAAGGGGCGCAGCCAGGGTTTCACTTAAGGTATACAGCTCTTTTACTTCCAATGCTTTCATTTCTTCTTCGTCTCCTTTTTCTCACTTTTCTGGGTTTTATAAAAACGGGCGGACGCGTCAAAGCAGGGGCGTAGGGCCCTGCGGTAATCGGCGGCAAGCACCGCCTGCGTCTTATCCGTAATGTACTTTTCCAGCTTCTGCATGTAATAGTCTTCGGTAATGGTTCCTTCGGCCATCTGGGTCAGTCCCTTCTCCCAGCTGGCCGTCAGTTCCGGATTCAAAAGTCCGTAGATGGAAGCCCGCACCACGTCGAAAATCATTTCCCCCAGAAGGGTCGGCGTGATAATCTGGGTCTTTTTATTCAGGGCAATGTACTTATTATTGACTAACTTTTTCAGGATCTCGGCCCGGGTGGCGCTGGTGCCGATGCCGCTGCCCTTGATTTGTGCCCGCAGCTCCTCGTCCTCAATAAGCTGACCGGCGTTTTCCATGGCCAGAATCATGGAGCCGGAGTTATACCGCTTGGGCGGCGACGTCTCGCCCTCTTTGATGTGGAAACCGCTGACTTCCACCGAATCACCCTTCTTCAGATGCTTCAGGAGCTCCAGGAATTCCGCGTCCACACGCACATCCTCGGTCTCCTCATTTTCCGCGTCCGCCTTCTTCTTTGCAGCGTCCGCTGTGCCCTGGGGCAGCACCTTCAGATACCCTTCGTTCAACAGCACCTTGAAGCCGGAGAAGAACCGCTCGCCCCGCACCTCGGTTACTAACTGCACCTTCTGGTATTCCGCCGCCGGATAAAAGATGGCCAGGAAACGCCGGGCAATTACCTCATAGATCTGCTCGGATACCGGATTCAGACTTCGAAGCGCTGAGAGCCCCTGCCCCGTCGGCACGATAGCGTAGTGGTCTGTAATCTGCTTATCGTTGACATAGCGGGTCTTGGCGATGCCTTTCCAGGCCGTACCATTCAGAACCTCCTGCGCGTACTCCGACAGCTTTCCGTAAGAACGTAAGCCCCCGATATTTTTATAAATCTCCTTCGCCACGGCGCCGGACAGCACACGGGCGTCCGTTCGGGGATACGTCACCAGCTTTTTCTCATAGAGCTCCTGCACCACCCGCAGAGTTTCGTCGGGACTCAGCTTAAAACGCCGGGAGCATTCATTTTGGAGCTCTGCCAGATTAAATAAAAGCGGCGGATTTTTCTTTTCCTTTTTCCGCTCCATGGACGTAAGCACTGCCCGCACCGGCTTTTCTTCTTCCAGAAAATGAATCAGGCTCTCCGCGTCCTCCTTCTTCTTATATCCGTTTTCCTTATATAACTTATGCGGCTCGCAGTAAGTGGAGCCCGATACAGCCCGCCATTCCCCCTCAAAGCTGCGGCCATGGAGTCCGAAATCTCCCAATACCCGATAAAAAGGCGTCTTTACAAACTCCCGGATCTCCCGCTCTCTGCGCACCACCATGCCCAGCACACAGGTCATCACGCGACCCACGGAAATAACCGTATAGCGGGTATTCAGATAGTTGGAAATGGTGTCGCCGTATTTGAGGCTTAAAAGGCGGGAAAAATTGATACCCATCAGGTAATCCTCTTTGGCGCGCAGGTAAGCGGCGCTGGCCAGATTGTCGTATTCCGACAGTTCCTTTGCCTCGCGGATACCGCGTAAGATCTCTTCCTCTGTCTGGGAATCAATCCAGACCCTGCGGCGCTTTTTCCCTTTGACGCCGGCCATCTGCTCCACCAGACGGTAGATATATTCTCCCTCCCGCCCCGAGTCGGTGCAGACGTAGATGGTCTCCACGTCCGGCCGGTTCAGAAGGCCGCTTACAATGGTATACTGCTTTTTCACCGAAGGAATGACCTCATACTTGAATTCCTTCGGCAGAAACGGCAACGTACTGAGACTCCATTTTTTCAGACGCTCGTCGTAGACCTCCGGGTAGCTCATGGTCACCAGATGACCGACACACCAGGTCACGATAGCGTCCTCACCCTCCAGATAGCCGTCCCTTCTGGCAGTCTGAAGCCCCAGCGCCCTGGCAAATTCCTGGGCCACACTGGGCTTCTCTGCGATATATAGTGATTTTGACATAAGTTCTCGCTTTCTATGTAATGTCCCCGGCTGCCCGGAAGACTATGGCTATTCTAACACATCTGCCATGAATCTGGCAATGTCTTTCGGAATGGGTGCCTCGATGTGGATGGGTTCTCCGGTAAAGGGCTGGCAGAAATCCAGGCTGACGGCGTGAAGGGCCGTCCTGTTCATCCGTGTTCCGCACCCTTCCTGTGCCTTTGCCCTGCTTTCCGGCCCAGCGCTGCCGACTACTTTGCCATACAGAGAATCACCTGTCAATGGACAGCCAATGCTTTGCATATGCACCCGGATCTGATGAGTGCGGCCTGTCTTCAGGCGCAGCTCCAAAAGGGCTGTATTTTTAATCTCCCATTTTTTTACAGTTTTATAGCAGGTCTTCGCGTATCTTCCATGCATGTCCCCTGTCGGACATACCTGCATCCGGGTCTTATCCGCCGGATCCGACGCCAGCCATTTTTCAACCGTTCCCTGTTCCGGCTCCGGAATCCCGTCCGTCAGCGCCAGATAAGTCTTATGAAGCCTTCCCCGCTCCCGCTGCTGTTCCAACCGGGCCGCCGTTGTGCGATTTTTCGCCGCCAGCATCACGCCGGAAGTGTCCTTGTCCAGGCGGCCGACGATGCGGATGACACCCTCTTCCCCCTTTTCCCGTAAATAATGTACCAGGCGGTTTGCGAGCGTATCCGCCTCAAAGGTCCGTCTGCCGGAAGGGTGTACCGGGATGCCGGAGGGCTTGTTTACCACCACCACATCCATGTCCTCGTACAGAATCTCCAGCGGCGCGTTGGAAGCCTTCAGATGCCCGCTCACTGCGTCCGGTTTTTCCGTCTGCACCGTCACCTGCTGCCCCTTTCGCACCTGCGCCGTCACTTTTTGCCGTTCTCCGTCCACGCAGATACCGTCCTCCAGAAACTTGGCCCGGCTGATTTCCTTCTTTGCAAGACCCATGCCTTCCCGGAGAAAATGATAGAGGGTAGAGCCGTCGTATTCTGTTGATACTGTTTTTTGAATGCCATGACGCATAATCGAAGCTGTTCCCCTTGTTCATTCCGCATATTTTCCCTGGCCGGTCTTTCTCTGTCAGGGCAGAATCACCGACGTCCTCGTATATTCATTCGCAAGCGCTTTCCCTGTCTTCAGAGCTTTGGCCGCCTCGTAGAGATGAGCTGCCGCCACATCCTGTTCAAACAACGCCCGTTGTTCCTCTGACAATATTTTCGCCGCGTCCGCCGTCTTTACCAGAAGCGGCGAAGCGCTCTCCCGCTTCACTGCCGAAAGCAGCTCCCCGGCGCTTTTTCGAAAGCCCAACGCCCGCAGGTAAACCGGATAATCCGCCTCCCGGCGCTCCTCAAGCTTCTTCTGCGAAAGCCCCAGCAAAATATGACACAGTGCCCGGGTCACCCGCGTATGGGTCACCTGCCGGGTCTTTATCCGGTCTGCAAAGCTTTCTGCCGAGGTAAAGGTCAGACGGTTCTTGCAGATCCGCGCGGCCAACTCCTCTCCCACATCCTGCATAGCTGCCAGCTCTTCCTGAGAATCCGTCAGCAGCCGGTAAAAAAGCTGCGGTGAAAAATCATTCCAGGAGAGCGTTTCATTCCTTTGGAGCGCCTGTGCGAGCAGGACGCCAGATTCTTTCGGAAGCTGCGCCGCAACCTCCAAAGGCAGGGTTTCTCTCCCGAATCCCGCCACCGCATTCCGGATGGCCGAGGCTGACGCCATCGCCGTGTCCAAGGTCAGCTCATGATACCCTGCCGCCTCCCGCCGGATGGTCAGAGGCTTCATCCTGCTGCTTTTATGAAGCAGCGCCCGCAGATATTCCACGCCGAGGATATTATTGGGAGAATCCAATATGGCAGCTGCCCGGCGGCAATCCGCGTCGGCGGCGGAACACGGCAGAATCCGCTCCGTGCTGTTCCAGTACTCCTCCGCCGCCCGGCTTCTGGCCGCCGGAAAGCTGACTCCCTGCTTCAGATAAGACTGCAAGGTCTCCCGATAGAGGGGCGGCTCCTCCTCAAAAAGTCTCGCATAACGCCAAAGGCTGTCCAAATCGCCCGTCTCGCTTCCAAAGCAAAGTGCGTCTACACAGCCCAATTCCTCCAACACCGCCACCGCTCCCCGGGCAAAGGTTTCCGCGCTGCCGGTGGCATAGGATACCGGCAGCTCCAGCACCAGATCTGCGCCGGAACAGAGTGCCATCTCCGCTCTCAGATATTTGTCTGTCAGAGCCGGACATCCCCGCTGTACGAAATCGCCGCTCATGACAATGACAGCAAAATCAGCCCCGGAAAGCTCCTTCGCTTTCCGAAGCTGATAAGCGTGTCCCTTATGAAACGGATTGTATTCTGCTATGATTCCGACCGTCTTCAAAGGTTCTTACCCTCCCACGTCTTATACAAAATCCAGACCCGCAGCGTCTTTTTCAGAGATACCATATACACCGGAAGGAAGTCGATCATGGTTCCATCGATATCAAACACCAGATGGCTGTATTTCTTCATAAACGCTCTCCTTTTCTCTTATCGAAACAGGATAAAACACGGCGCAGACATTTGCGTGCCGCGCCGTATCTCTTCTGTAAATATGTTAGTTCTTAAAGGAATGAATCGGCGCCGGAATCCGCCCCTTGCGGCTCACAAACGCGTCGCAGGAAAACTGATTGACCGGAATAATCGGCGCATAGCCAAGAAGACCTCCAAACTCTACTGTCTCGCCCACGCCTTTACCGATAACCGGAATCAGACGGACCGCTGTAGTTTTCTGGTTGATCATGCCAATGGCCATTTCGTCAGCGATGATACCGGAAATGGTGCTGGCCTTGGTGTCGCCCGGAATGGCAATCATATCCAGACCTACAGAGCAGACGCAGGTCATGGCCTCCAGCTTCTCGATGGTCAGGGCGCCTGCTTTCACGGCGTCGATCATACCCTGATCCTCGCTGACCGGAATGAAAGCTCCGCTTAAACCGCCCACGTAGGAGGACGCCATGACGCCACCCTTCTTCACCTGATCATTTAACAGGGCCAGGGCTGCCGTGGTTCCCGGCGCGCCGCAGCGCTCCAGGCCGATCTCCTCCAGAATCTCCGCCACGCTGTCGCCGATGGCCGGGGTCGGAGCCAGAGAAAGGTCGATGATACCGAAGGGAATGCCCAGACGTCTGGAAGCCTCCTGAGCTACCAGCTGACCCACACGGGTTACCTTGAACGCAGTTTTCTTGATGGTCTCGCAGAGCACCTCAAAGCTCTCACCGCGCACTTTACTTAACGCGTGCTTTACAACGCCCGGTCCGCTGACGCCCACATTGATGATGGCGTCTGCCTCGGTCACGCCATGGAACGCGCCCGCCATGAACGGGTTGTCGTCCGGCGCATTGCAGAATACTACCAGCTTGGCGCAGCCAAGGGAATCCTGCTCTTTGGTATACTCGGCGGTCTGTACCACCATTTCACCCATCAGACGTACCGCGTCCATATTAAGGCCCGTTTTTGTGGAGCCCACATTGATGGAGCTGCAGACACGTTCCGTCTTCGCCAGAGCCTCCGGTATGGATCGAATCAGGTTCTCCTCACCCTTGGTCATGCCCTTGGATACCAGCGCAGAATAACCGCCGATGAAGTTCACACCCACCTCTTTGGCCGCTTTATCCAGAGTCACGGCCAAAGTCACGTAATCCTCCGGCTTCTTGCAGGCCGCCTCGCCGATGGTGGCGATGGGGGTGACAGAAATTCGCTTATTTACAATGGGAATGCCGTAATCGCATTCGATTTCTTTTCCAACTTTTACCAGATTTTTGGCTACGGTTGTGATCTTATCATAAACCTTCTGATTCAGACGGTCGAGATCGGCGTCGATACAGTCCATCAGGCTGATGCCTAAGGTGATGGTACGCACATCCAGATTGTCCTGCTCAATCATCTGGTTAGTCTCTTTTACTTCGTATAAATTAATCATGAAAAGCGGCTCCTTTCCCGGTTAAATGCGGTGCATTTTGTCGAAGATTTCTTCCTGCTGGCACTTGATCACTACGCCGATCTCTTCGCCGAGGGCAGCCAGTTCACCGGTCAGCTTCTCGAAGGATTCCACTTTTCCGGTATCCACGATCATCATCATGTTGAAATAGCCCTGTACAATAGTCTGGGAAATATCCAGGATATTGACCTGATTTTCTGCAAGATAGGTACACACTTTTGCGATAATGCCGACGGTATCTTTGCCTACTACGGTGATAATGCTTCTTTTCATAATATCCTCCTTTGTGTCGTTAGACTGCTACGCATTCTGACTGTTCGTCCCGGCTCGCCACCCACATGGGGAAATCGCCCGGTTTGTATGGGCTTTCATTCAGCATCAGCTCCAGCTTCACGGTCTCATAGGCCAGCTCCGCGTAATTATTTTCCTTGCTGAGATGTCCCAGGAATACGGCCTTCATGTTATCGTGAAGCACCTGGCCCAGAAGCTTTCCGGCGGACTCGTTGGATAAGTGTCCCCGGTCGCCTGCGATGCGCTGCTTCAAATAATAGGGATACGCGCCCACCTGAAGCATATGAATGTCATGGTTCGCCTCAAGCAATAATACATCAAGATCCTTCAAATGGTCAATAGTATAATCGGTATAAACGCCAAGATCTGTGGCTACCGCCATCTTTTTTTCCCCACAGGCCACCCGGTAGGCCACCGGCTCCGCCGCATCATGGGAGATGCGGAAGGGGGAAATGGTCAGATCCCCGAGGATGAAATCCTCATCCGCATGAATTTCGCGGAACAACTCTCCGTCAATCTTGCCCAGGTTTGTCATGGCCTTTACGGCCTCCGCGGTGCCCGGCGTGGTGTAAATCGGTACGCCGTATTTGCGGGACAGAACGCCCAGACCCTTAATGTGATCGGAATGCTCATGGGTCAGCAGAATGCCGTCCAGATCCTTTCCGGTCAGCTCCAGGTTATTGAGTCCCGCCTCCACCCGTTTTCCGCTAATGCCTGCGTCAATCAGAATATGGTGTTCTTCCGAACCTATGTAAATACAGTTGCCGCTGCTGCCGCTGGCGATGCTGCATAGTCTCATGTTACTTTCTTGCTCCTTTTTATCCTTCTGTCATGTATCACGATTCTGTCCGGATAACCTTGTACGGTTATCGGAATGTCCCGGATTCCTGATGCGTTGTGTGAATTCCAAGTTTTCCCAGCAGTATATCCACCCGCTCATAAACAGCCTCTTTCGTGCTGTTGTTGTCGATCACCTGTGCGCAGTGGGTCCGGAATTCCGCGTCCGTACACTGTTTCCGGAAAATGGCATCTATTTTCTCGTCCGAATAGCCTCTGGACTCCTTAAGTCTCGCCCTTCGAATCTCCGGTTCTGTATAGATATACCAGAATTCTTCGCAGAGCTCCTCATAATGATCCTCGATAAGCAATGCTGCCTCTACTACAAAGAGCGCGCACGCACCCTGCTGCCGTTCCTTCTCGATCTCCCGGCGGATCCAGTTTTTGATGGCCGGATGCATCAGCTCATTCTGCCAATCCAGTTCCTTTTTATCCGCAAACACAATCTTTGCCACGGCGGCCCGGTCAAGCTGTCCGTCCGGGGTGAGTACACGCTCCCCGAAATGCGCCCGAATCTTCTCAAAGCACTCCATACCAGGCTCCATCAGAAGGTGGCCCACCTCGTCGGCTTCCACCACCCGTACGCCTGAAATGGCCGTCAGGTACTTCAAAATCGCGCTTTTTCCGGCTCCCACGCCGCCTGTAATTCCGATTACTCTCATCTTAATGCGCCTCGTACCAGTTTTTTCCCTGCTTCATATCGATTTCCAGCGGAACAGAAAGCTCTGCCGCACCTTCCATCTCCTCGGACAGGATCTGTTCCACCGTGTCCAGCTCTTCCGTAGAAGCCTCGAGCAGAAGCTCGTCGTGTACCTGCAAAAGCAGGCGGGACTTTAAGCCCTCGGCTTTCAGCCGCTGGTCCACGCGAATCATGGCGATCTTAATGATATCCGCCGCCGTTCCCTGAATCGGCGCGTTCATGGCCACCCGCTCGCCAAAGGAGCGCTGCATGAAGTTCGAGGACTTCAGCTCCGGCATGGGGCGTCTGCGGCCGAACATAGTCCGGGCATAGCCTTTTTCTTTGGCCTCCGTCACACAGGAATCCAGGAATTCCTTAATCTTCGGATAGGTCTCAAAATATTTCTGAATATACTCCTGGGCCTCTTTCCGGGAGATACTCAAATCCTGAGACAGGCCGAAGGAGCTGATGCCATATACGATACCAAAGTTGACAGCCTTGGCATTTCTTCGCTGGAGATTCGTCACCTCGTCGAAGGGAATGTGGAACACCTGGGACGCAGTCAGCCGGTGGATGTCCTGGGCCTCCCGGTAGGCGTGAATCAGATTTTCATCGCCGGACATATGGGCCAGCACTCGCAGCTCAATCTGGGAATAATCCGCATCCACCAGCACACAGCCATCTTTCGGGATAAAGACCTTGCGAATCTGCCGTCCCAGCTCCATGCGAATCGGGATGTTCTGCAGATTCGGCTCCACGCTGCTTAAGCGGCCTGTGGCCGTGATGGTCTGCTGGAAGGTGGTGTGAATCCGCTCATCCGGGCCGATGTAAGCCGTCAGACCGTCCGCATAGGTGGATTTGAGCTTTGTAAGCTGCCGGTATTCCAGAATGTCCGCCACAAACGGACACTCCGGGGCTAACTTCTCCAGCACTTCAGCGGAAGTGGAATAGCCGGTCTTGGTCTTTTTGCCGCCCTTCAGTCCCATCTTGTCAAATAAAATGACGCCCAGCTGCTTGGGAGAATTGATATTGAAGGTCTCCCCGGCCTCCTTATAGATCCGGGTCTCCAGCTCGCCGATACGGACAGCCAGCTCGTCGCCGTAGCTCTTCAGAGCCTGCGCGTCCACCCGGACGCCCTCCTGCTCCATGCCAAAAAGAGTCCAGACCAGCGGCATTTCCATGGTCCGGTACAGATCTTCCATGCCTGTCTCCTGTAAATGCGCCAGTAACACCGGCATGGACTGATATAAAACGTAGGAAGAGTAGCCGCCGTAGATACGGAAGGCCCCGGTCTTTTCTTCCAGCACTTTCGTTAGTTTATCCTTACCAAATAGTTCTGCATAGGAAGGAATCGTAAGGCCCGCATACTCCCTGGCCAGCTCCTCATAGGCATAGCTGTCCTTCAAAGGATTCAGCAGATAGGCCGCGATCTCCGCGTCCAGAAAAGCACCCTGCTGCTCTTTGTCCACATTTACGCCATGGGCTGCCAGGCACTTTAACTCTTCTTTTAATTTCAGGGTTGCGATCTCCGGTACCTTCGCGAAGATCTCACCCAGACGGCCCAGCAGCCAGTCTGCGGTCACAAAACCCGCCACCGGAATCACGTATGTCTCTTTCTCCGACAGGGTCAGGGAAAGAGACAGTATTTCATCCCCCTCCCGGTGAATGGCAAAGGCCAGACGGAGCGCGGCTGCCGCCTTATTCAGCACCTGATCCGCCTCGCCGAAGTCCTCGATCATCCGGAAGGTTTTCTCGATCTTATCATTGGCCGGGGCGTCCACCTGAAAACGGGACAGCATATTTTTGAATTCCAGCCGCTTAATCAGGGCGTAGGCTTCCTGGGTGTAGATGTTGCCCAGCTTCGCCATGTCCCAGTCGTAATCATAATCGCAGTCGATGTTGATGGTGGCCAGCGCCTTGCTCATGACCGCCATGTCATAATGCTCCTGCAGCGCATTTTTCGCCCGGTTGGGCTTGATCTCCTCCACATGGGCGTAGGCGTTTTCGATATTGCCGTACTGAACGATCAGATTCGTGGCGGTCTTCTCGCCGATGCCCGGAACGCCGGGGATATTGTCGGCAGAATCGCCCATCAGGGCCTTCAGCTCGATGATCTGAAGCGGGGTCACCTGATACCGGTCAATGACGTCCTGCGTGTTATAATTCTCGGTCTCAGTCACACCTCCTTTCGTCTTTGGCAGGCGGATGCGAATATGCTCGGTGGCCAGCTGCAGAAGATCCCGGTCGCCGGACAGTATCGTCACCTCCATGCCCAGGGCCTCGCTTCGTTTCGCCACGGTTCCCAGGAGATCGTCCGCCTCCAGACCGGCCTTTTCCATGGTCGCAATGCCCATGGCGTGCAGCACATCTTTCAGCACCGGCACCTGCTCATGAAGCTCCGCCGGCATGGGTTTTCTGGTGCCCTTATAGGCGTCGTACATCTGATGCCGGAAGGTAGGCGCCTTCACATCGAAGGCCACAGTCAGATAATCGGGCTTTTCCTCCTCCAGCACCTTAAATAATGTATTCAGAAATCCGTAAATGGCATTGGTGTGAAGTCCTTCCGAATTGGTCAGATCAGTTACGCCGTAAAAGGCGCGGTTGATGATGCTGTGTCCGTCCACCAGCAGTATTTTTTCACTCATAGTTTTACTATCTCCATCACGATAATTGCCACAAGAGCCGCCATAGCCAGCACCTGTGATACCACATAATACACGTTCAGGAGCACCCGTCCCCGCACCCGCTGCTCTGACGCGTGCAGTGCCTCCTGTAGAAGATTGTGCATATCCCGACCTTCATTTTCCCCATCCAGCTGGGACAGGCCCGCGTAAATGGTGTAATAGATCTCCAGCTCCTCATAGCAGCTCTTGCATGCGTTGATATGCTCCAGAAACGGCCCCAGCTGCTTGTCCGTCAGCTCGTCGTTGATATAGGGCATAATCATCTGTTCCACTTCTTTGCAGGTCATAAGCGGGGCCTCCTTTCGCAATATACGTTCTTTCATAAAACAAAGCCGCGGACTGCATAAAGTTCCACGGCTCGCAGATCAGATTTTATTATAGCACAGATGGCTGGGATTATACAAGGTATCGGGAAGAAATCCCTGCGGGTTCAAATCCCGGTGCCGGATTTTTCCCTGATTTTCATGCGAAAAAAGCTCTGTAAAACCATTCGTAGGTCTTACAGAGCTTTTTCTGAGCCTGCCGGCAGCGGGACTTGAACCCGCACGTGGTCACCCACAACAGATTTTGAGTCTGCCTCGTCTGCCATTCCGACATGCCGGCACGTGCTGTATCAGCAACTCATTTATTATAGCACAGGCTTACGTCAAGCGCAAGCCCTAACTTCCACTCTTCCGCAATTTTTCCAACAGCTTCTCGAAATATTCCGGCAGAGGAGCTTCAAATTCCATGTATTCGCCGGTGGTCGGATGAATGAAGCCCAGCACCATGGCATGCAGGGTCTGACCCTCCAGCTTAAAGGGGGATTTGGCGCGGCCATAGATTTCATCTCCCAGCAGCGGATGTCCCAGGCTTGCCATATGGACGCGGATCTGATGAGTCCGGCCTGTCTCCAGCTGACACTCGATATAGGTGTAGTTGCCAAAACGCTCCAGAACCCGGTAATGGGTCACGGCACGCTTGCCGCCACTACGGACGATGGCCATCTTCTTGCGGTCCTGGGGATGACGGCCAAGGGGCGCGTCCACGGTGCCCTCGTCCTCCTTCAGATTGCCGCAGACAATAGCGCGATATTTTCTTGTGATGCTGTGTTCCTTCAGCTGCTCTGCCAGGGCATTATGCGCTCTGTCGTTTTTGCAGACAATCAGAACGCCCGTGGTATCCTTGTCGATGCGATGGACGATACCTGGCCGCAGCACGCCGTTGATGCCGGACAGATCGCCCTTGCAATGATACATGAGCGCATTGACCAGCGTCCCTGTATAGTGTCCCGCCGCCGGATGCACCACCATATCTTTCGGCTTATTAATGAGAATCACGTCGGAATCCTCATAGAGAATATCCAGCGGAATATCCTCCGGCAGAATTTCCGGCTCCTCCGGCTCCGGAATGGTAAGTGCAATCAAAGCGCCGGCCGCTGTCTTCGTGCTGGCCTTGACCGGTTTTCCATTCATTTGCACGCTGCCATCCTTCAGAAGCTTCTGCAGATAAGAGCGGGTAATATCCGGCAATTGTTCTGCCAGATACTTATCAATCCGAACACCAGATTTTCGGCAGTCTTTACCGCATCTTCCGCACGGCTGCATCTGATGGTG
>OLRS01001415.1_pt1 | contig 23440 bp, 17 predicted proteins | sample 1673171 | NCBI WGS metagenome assembly OLRS01 (sample SAMEA3136762, study PRJEB25190) | human gut metagenome | biome: human gut; feature: human-associated habitat; material: faeces | place: Austria | collected 2013
CTGCTAAAACCGCAATGATTTTTGTATCAAACTGTTGAAATCCGATCAGTTTCTTTGCCATCAGGTAGTGGAATAAGAAGTAGCAGATATAGCAAAACAAAGTTGTATAAGCACCAGCAATATACCCAAACTGTTTAATAAAGAAGTAGTTCAGAATAATATTCAGTACAGCAATACATGATGTTGCAAATGCAATATTCCAAGTTTTTTTCAAATAATTCTCCGTTGTCGATGGAAGTAAGTACAAAAATGTAAAGAAGGTACATGCTAACAACGGCAATACAACTATTCTCGACTCGTAATATTCTTTTCCTCCAAGAATAAGTACTACCTCTGGGGCCACAAGCATTACTGCTACAATCGTACACCACATGGCGTACATATAAATCGTAGATACTTCTTTAATTTGCTTGAATTCCTTTTTGTCGGCCCTTTCGTAATACCATGGTCCATAAACTGTATCTAGTGAATTAACCAGTATTTGTATTATGGTATTAATATTAAACGCAAAACTATAGATACCAGCTTCTGCAACGCCAACCATATTGTTAATCATGATTCTATCAAACTGTGAAAGAACAATTTGAGATAATCCATGTGGAACAATCGGCAGGCTATACTTAACGCCAAACTTCCAGAATGTCTTATTATATTTAGGTTTCTCTGAAGAAAACAGCTTAAACAAAATATAGACGCATATTAAAACAAGTGGCGCAACACACCCTGCTATTCTTGCCGCATATCTTTTGCTGCTGAGTACCGTTGTCATCAAAATCAATGATATCAGCACATTTGCTATAGTGTTGAAAAATGCAATTTTCAAAAAAGAAGTGTATTTATAATCTATGCTAAGATCCGCATTATAAAACTGAAGTAACGCACTGCAATAGCTATGAATCATCAGTAGATCCAATGTCAGAAGATTTAATCCCGTCACCTGTGTAACCGAGCCTGAAAACAAATTCACAATCAATAATGCAACCGCCAGCATTATCATAGGAACAATCTCAATTGATGATACATATTTTCTATAATCATTTTTGAACTCATATCTTGCATTTTTCAAGCTGCTATGCAGTGTCACTCCTATCAAGATGACAAATATTCCCTCATAGGACATATATATGTTAAACAGGCCATAATCTGTTTTATTCATCAGTCTGGCAAATATGGGCAATGTAATTAGATTGATTCCCTTTAATAAATAATTTCCAATCGTGTACCCCATGCCAGCTTGGAGTACTTTGTTTGTTTTAATTTTTGATTTCATACTTTTCTTCATTAATATAATTCACTTTTCTTATTATATTTGCTAACACCATTTTTAATCCCGCAAAATATAAAGCACCATACAATCCATTCAAATGAAAGATCTTGTGTCAAAATTGTTGAAAACGCTGCAGCAACAACAAAAATCTTCAACCACCTATTGGATGTTAGCCTAGAAAACATTTTGCTGTATCCAACTAAAGCGTATCCCTCAATAACTATTCCATAAAGCATCATCCAATTTAATGGCGTAAACGTTGCATTGTACGAATCTTCGATTCCTCTTGCAGCTACACCTAACAATGGATTTTGAAATATTTTTAAAAGCGCATAACTAATAGCATTGGTTCGGTCGTAATAACTTCCACTTGTTTTAGTTGATGAGAATTTCATAAACACTCTGCTTCCGATTATGCCTTTATCTATTAGAACGACAAAAATTATCGCAATTACTGATAGCAGCGCAAGAAATCCTATTTTTCTATATATTTTATCTCTATTTCCAGAGCCTAATATCACAAAAAATCCGTACGCAAAAAACACCAAAACGATACTAATATATCCATTTGTAGACAATGTCGTAATCACAGCAACCGTCAACACAAGAACTCTAAATACATTTATTTTTTTGTTTGAAAAGAGTTCTATTAACAAGGCTATATTTAGATAAAATTGAAAAATACCGGGTTCATAGAAAATACCAAAGTTTCTGAAATAATCCTGCATACCAACTGGCACAACAGAGAGCCACAAATTAACAAATAAAACACTATGATTTCTCCAAAGATGTCGCGGAAATGCCCCAAATGCTCCAGGGGCAACTTTATACAGAAAATATACAGCAATCGAAAATAACGCTATTGCCATTATGCAGTCTGTATACTTTTTCAAAAAATCTTCGTAAGAAAAACTTTGTATTACAAGATACGAAGAAATAACTATTACAACAGTACGAATATCAATTGATGCAAACGACCGGTTCACCACCATTGAAAACATAATGAATGATAAGATGATCAGACAGTTCAAAATCTGACTTTTAGCTAATGGCTTTATATTGAATAAATATATTAAAACAGACAGCGTTAGCAGTAGTACGCTTGAAACCATTCCACTATAGCTTTCAAACATATACATTGATGCGCAAAACAGGCAACCAAAAAAAAGCAAATATGTGATTTTTTCTCTAAACAATCCTAATTTAATTTTCATAGCATTTCCTTTCAGAAATACAGTTTGCAATACTGTTTTTTAAATTCATTTATCGACAATTTATTTTTATACGCATTTGCTTTTTCATCATATGTATAATTTGTCCGTTGTATTGCCATATTTAATACTTTTTTAAGGGCTTCAATATTTTCACTTTCAAACGTATATCCGAGATGATTCTTTTCGACTATATCTCCTAGACTGCCGTGGTTTGCTGCAATAATCATCTTTCCTTTAGCCACACCTTCACCTAAAGGACCACTGGCTCCATTAAAAGTTTTCCGATAAGGAAGTACAATTGCATCTACAGCCTGAATTGCCATTTCAAACTCTTCATCAGTCAAAAAACTGAGATGCAGTTTCACTCGGTCTCTATATGGTCTTGCCAGTTCTTCAATTTTCTCACGCTTTATAGCATCCTCTGCTCCAGCAATAAGTAACTCAAAATCTCCAGTTACGCTTCGCAATGCCTTAAGTAAAATGTCCAGTCCCTTATCATAGCGTGTTCCACCAATGCATCCCAGTACAAAGGCATTCTCACTTAGGCCATAATATTTCCGTGCTCCTGCTTTATCAATATCATATCCAGTAGAAAAATGCGGATACTCAATATGCACAACATTTTCAATTCCTGCATCTTTAACTTCATTAAAAATAGCATCAGTATGTACAACACCAACGCTTGACAAGTGCATGATTCTCTTAAGGCTTACAATTCCAATCTTTCCCTTTTTGAGTGCATGAATTGTATTGACAACCTTGTGTTTCTTTTTTAGTCCTTCTAGTCCTAACCCAAAATACTTATAAAACACATCTCCGTACAGGAAATGAACCACATCTGGCTTTTCTGTTTTTATAATGCCTTTGACTTCTTTTGTCCACTTATAATATTCCAGCAGTTTCTTGTTAAAAAAATCTGTTTTCCGGACGCTTTGCTGCTGGAGGAAGTGGAAAACGCCGACGAGCTGCTGGCGCAGATGCCCGCAGACCCCCAGTGCACCGATATCGTCACCCGCGCGGGTGCAAAGGACACCTACTACTATTCCAACGCCAACATGAGCGATAACTACGCCATGATCGCGCAGCTCATCGAAGACAAGGATCTGTGTGTGATGTTCGCCGAGATGGTGCGGTTCAACGCCCGCATCTACCCCAGCGCCACTCCGCTCAAGTACTTCCAGCGCTCCCCCTACGGCCTTGCGCCGGAGGTCATCGAGCAGACTTGGAAGGCCATGCAGGAGGACCCGGAGTATGCCGATATCGAGGAGCTGACCAACAACCAGAACGAGCGGTTCCTCTTTTCCACCAAGCACCTCACCCGCCGCTACGCCAAGGCCATCAGCGACGTGGACGATTTCTGCGATTAAACCATAAACTACAATTGAATCAGGGTATAAGAGCTTCTTTGAGCAAAGGTGTCTAAACCACACAGGCACTGACACCGCGCCGCAATGCTAAGGGCTGCATAAGCCGGCATTCAAGGGTGGCGGGGGAAACCCCACCGCCTTCCCGCAGAAGAAACGCTGCAATTTGAAAAAAAGAACTCCTCCCATCTTCACAGGTGCTTTTTGGCTGTGTGCTGCCGCTGCAAGGGCGGCGCATAGCCAAAGGCTGCCACCGGCGTAGCAGACTGCAAACTGCCGCAGCCGGTTTTGTGGGGATATTCTGCGGAGGCGTTTTGATTTTCCGGTCAAGACGTCTCCGCTTCTTTTTCACCTGCCTTTTTTGAAAAAAGAATACCCCTGCTCCCCCGCCTGAGCCATAGCAGGCCGGGAGAGCGGGTCTATGGAGGAAGTTATAATGAATCAGCCTTTCTGCTCCCCCGTTCAGGCGCTGCGCAGCGTGCTGGACGCGGCAGCTCTTCTGCCTTCTCCGTCCCCGGAGACCATCCCGCTGGAAGCCGCCTGCGGGCGCATTGCCGCCAGTGACATTTGCGCCCGGATGGACCAGCCCCCCTTTGACCGCAGCCCGCTGGACGGCTACGCCCTGCACAGTGCGGATACCGCCGGTGCAAGCCGGGAGAACCCGGTCACCCTGCCGGTGGTGATGAAGCTTTACGCGGGCGATGCCCCGGCTGCGGCGCTGCCCGCAGGTTGTGCCGCCCGCATCATGACCGGAGCCCCCCTGCCGGATGGCGCGGACTGCGTCCTGATGCAGGAGCTGACCGACAGCGGCGAGGACGCCGTGCAGCTGTATGCCGCCGTAAAGCCGTTGCAAAACGTGGTGTTCCGGGGCGAGGACGTGGCCGCAGGCGCGGTCATTGCGCCTGCCGGTACGGTACTTACCCCCGCCCATCTGGGCGTGCTGGCCGGGCAGGGCTACTCTGAAGTAGCCGTCTGCCGCCCGCTGACCGTGGGTATCCTTTCCACCGGCAGCGAGCTGCTGGAACCCGGCGCACCGTGGGCACCCTGTAAAATTTACGATGCCAACGGCATCCAGAATACCGCCCGGCTGCGTCAGCTGGGCTTTGCCGTGGAGCGGCAGCAGTGCTCCGATAACCCGGAGGTCATCACCGGTAAAATGCAGGAGCTGCTGACCCGCTGCGATACCGTCATCACCAGCGGCGGCGTCTCGGTGGGGCAGAAGGACTATCTGCCCCTTGTGCTGGAAAAGCTGGGTGCACAGCTGCTGGTGGAGGGCGTAGCCCAGAAACCCGGCAGCCCCATGCTGGCGGCTACACTTAACGGTAAGCTGGTGTTCTGCCTGTCCGGCAACCCCTTTGCCGCCGCTGCCACGCTGGAGCAGTATGCCATCCCTGCGCTGCTGCGCGCTGCCGGACGCCGGGAGGAGAGCTGCCTTCCCGCCCGCACCGTCTGCACCCTGACCAATGGCTTTTCCAAACCCAGCAAGGGCAACCGCTATCTGCGGGCGACTGCCTGCGGCGGCAAGGTGACCCTGCCCGGTGCGGGCAGCACCGAGGCACACTCCTCCGGTGCGCTGTCTGCCATGATGGGCTGCAACTGTCTGGTGGAGATCCCTGCCGGCAGCGGGCCGGTGGAACCCGGTATGGAAGTGGAGGTGCTTTGCTTTGTACAGTGAACAAAAACAGGCGCTGGCCGAAACACAGGCGCTCAAGCGCCCGGCGGTGCTGGCGGTCAGCGGGGTGCACAACAGCGGTAAGACCACTCTGCTGGAAAAGCTGCTGCCCGTGCTGCGCAGCCGTGGTCTGAAGGTAGGCGTCATCAAGCACGACGGCCACGATTTTACCCCGGATGTGCCCGGCACCGACAGTTACCGTCTGCGGGAAGCAGGTGCCGAGGGCGTGGCGGTCTACTCCGGCACACGCTACCTGCTGACCGAGGAATTCCGCCTGACCGAGCAGGATCTGCTTGCCCTGTTCGAGCGTCACGGCTATGACCTTGTGCTGCTGGAAGGGTTCAAGTCCAGCGGCTGGCCGAAGATCGAGGTGGTGCGCAGCGCCATTTCGGATGCGCCCGTCTCCTTCCAGCCGCTGGCGGTGGTGGGGGATATTCCCGGCGCAGATTTTGACCTGAACGATATTCCGGCACTGGCAGACTGGATCGAAGCCCAGATGCCCGCGCTGTAAGGAGAATGCCATCATGAAACTGATCCGTACTGTTGACGCCGCAGGGCAGGTGCTCTGCCATGATATCACCCAGATCATCCCGGGCGAGTACAAGGATGCCCGCTTCCGCAAGGGGCACGTCATCCAGCCCGAGGACATCCCCGTGCTGCTTTCCATCGGCAAGGAGAACCTCTACGTCTGGGAAAAGCACCCCGGCATCCTCCATGAGGACGAAGCAGCCGCCCTGCTGTACAAGGCCGCTGCGGGCAAAAACATTCACGGCACTGCGCCGAAAGAAGGCAAGATCGAGCTGATCGCGGACTGCGACGGGCTGCTAAAGATCAACCGCAGGGCGCTAATGGCTGTGAACAGCACCCCGCAGATGATGATCGCCACCATCCACGGTGACCTGCCGGTGAAAAAGGGCCAGAAGCTGGCCGGTACCCGCATCATCCCGCTGGTCATCGAGCAGGAGAAGATGGACGCCATGCAGGCCGCTGCCGGGGCAGAGCCTATCCTGAACGTGCTGCCCATGCAGGCTAAGAAGGTGGGCATCATCACCACCGGCAGCGAGGTGTTCAAGGGACGCATCGAGGATAAATTCACTCCCATCCTGCAAAGCAAGCTGGCCGTCTACGGCTGCGAGATGGTTTTCCATAAGGTCTGCGATGACGACCCCGCCGGGATCACCGCTGCCATTCTGGAGGCCAAGGCCGCTGGGTGCGAGCTGATCTTTACCACCGGCGGCATGAGCGTGGACCCCGACGACCGCACCCCGCTTGCCATCAAAAACACCGGGGCGGATATCATCACCTACGGTGCACCGGTGCTGCCGGGCGCGATGTTCCTTGTCAGCTATCTGGACGGTGTGCCGGTGTGCGGCCTGCCCGGCTGCGTGATGTACGCCAAGCGCACCATCTTTGACCTGCTGCTGCCCCGTCTGCTGGCAGATGACCCCATCACCGCCGAGGATATCGCCCGCTTGGGCGAGGGCGGCCTGTGCCTGAACTGCGAAGTGTGCCACTGGCCGAACTGCGGCTTTGGGCACTGCTGAAACCCTCTCAGCTTACTAAGGTGAAAAAATATGAGTGAAAATAATCTGACACATTTTGATGCCGCCGGGAATGCCGTGATGGTGGACGTGAGCGCAAAGCCCGTCACCACCCGGGAAGCCATTGCCCACGGCATTATTACCATGAACGCCGAAGCCTTTGCCGCAGTGCAGAGCGGCACTGTGAAAAAAGGCGATGTGCTGGGCGTGGCGCGCATTGCGGGCATTATGGCCACCAAGCGCACCAGCGAGCTGATCCCCCTGTGCCATCCGCTGCCCCTGACCAAGGTAGGCATTGAGTTCCGTCTGCTGCCCGAGCGGCAGGCCGTGGAAGCCCTTTGCACCGTAAAAACCAGCGGCGTGACCGGCGTGGAGATGGAAGCGCTGACCGGCGTTTCCACCGCGCTGCTGACCATCTACGATATGTGCAAGGCCGTGGATAAGGGCATGGAGCTGGGCGAGATTCATCTGGTGGAAAAGACCGGCGGCAAGAGCGGCCACTATATCCGGGCGGAGGGCGGCTATGTTTGATCGTTACCAGCGCGAGATTCATTATCTGCGCCTGTCGGTGACCGACCTGTGCAACCTGCGCTGCCGCTACTGTATGCCGGACGGCGTGGAAAAGCTGGAGCGGGAAGCCGTGCTGACCTACGAAGAGTTTCTGCGCTTGGCCGCGCTGTTTGCCCGGTGCGGCATTGACACCGTGCGGGTGACCGGCGGCGAGCCGCTGGTGCGCAAAAACGTGGCGCAGCTGGTGGCCGGGCTTAAAGAGACTCCAGGCATCCACCGGGTCACCCTGACCACCAATGCGGTGCTGCTGGCAGAGCAGCTGCCCGCTTTGCTGGACGCCGGGCTGGACAGCGTGAACATCAGTCTGGACACCCTGCACCCGGAGGTGTTCCGGCAGATCACCGCCCGGGACGATTTTGCCGCCGTGCAGGCGGGCTTGCAGGCGGCGCTGGAAAGCGGCCTGCCCGTCAAGCTGAACTGCGTGCCGCAGGCGGGCGTCAACGAGGGTGAGCTGGAAGCGCTTGCCGCTCTGGCAAAGGACAACGCCCTGCAGGTGCGGTTCATTGAGATGATGCCCATCGGCTACGGCGCTGCCATGCCCTGCATCTCCGGTCCGGAACTGCGGGCGCGGTTTGCCCGGCGCTGGCCGGAGCTTGCGCCCCTTTCTGCTGCGCAGGAGCACGCCTTGGGTGACGGCCCGGCGGTGTACTACACCGTGCCGGGCTGGCAGGGCAGCATCGGCTTTATTGCAGCGGTGCACGGCAAATTCTGCGCTTCCTGTAACCGGGTGCGGCTGACCAGTCAGGGCTTTTTGCGCCCCTGCCTTGCCAGCGAGACCGGGTGCGACCTGCGCGCCCTGCTGCGCAGCGGCGCGGACGATGCACAGCTGCTGACCGCCATCCGGGAGACCATCTGGGCAAAGCCCCGGGAACACCATTTTAACGACAGTTCCATGCCCGCTACCCGCGGGATGTATCGCATTGGAGGATAAATAACTATGGGTAAGCTTCTGGCAATCTGCACCAGCCCCAAGCGGGGCACCGTAAAAACCGAGGTGCCCAGCGCCGTTTTGACCCCGGAATGGGGCATCGTGGAGGACGCCCACGGCGGCAACTGGCACCGTCAGGTCAGTATGCTCAGCGCCGAAAAGATCGAGGCGTTCCGCAAGAAGATCTGGGTGGACTACGGTGCCTTCGGCGAAAATCTGGTCATCGAGGGCTTCGATTTCCGCAATCTGCCGGTGACAAGCCGGTTCGCCATCGGGGACGTGGTGCTGGAAATGACCCAGATCGGCAAAGAGTGCCACAACGACTGCGTCATCAAGCAGCAGACCGGCGAGTGCATCATGCCCCACGAGGGCGTGTTTGCCCGGGTACTCACCGGCGGCGAGATCCATGTGGGGGACGAGGTGACCCTGCTGCCCGCACTGGAAAACCCGCCCTTGCGTGCTGCCGTTATCACCCTTTCGGATAAGGGCAGCCGCGGCGAGCGGGAGGATAAAAGCGGCCCGCTGATCGCCCAAATGCTCACCGCCGCAGGCTATGTGGTGGAGGAGACCATGATCCTGCCGGACGAGGCCAAGGCACTGAAAGCGCAGCTCATCCGCATGGCAGACGGCCGTCAGGTGAACCTTGTGCTCACCACCGGCGGCACCGGCTTCTCCCCCCGGGACATCACCCCGGAAGCCACCTGCGCTGTGGCCGACCGCAACGCCCCCGGCATTGCCGAAGCTATGCGCTACCACAGCCTGAGCATCACCCCGCGCGGGATGCTGAGCCGTGGCGTCAGCGTGCTGCGCGGCAAAACCCTGATCGTCAATCTGCCGGGCAGCCCCAAGGCAGTGCAGGAGAATTTGGAGTACATCCTGCCCAGCTTGGAGCACGGGGTACGCATCGCCGCGGGTCTGGACGGCGAGTGCGCCCGCAAGTAAGGTTTCCTGCCCCGTTTTCATTTACGGGGCGTAGAAATATACTATTTTTTCACTTAAAATAAGGAGAAACAGAGATGAACGACCATTGCATTTCCCGCCGGAGCTTTCTGGTCGCTGCCGGTATGGCTGGTGCAGCCGCTGCCCTCACCGCCTGCGGCGGTGCTGCTTCCAGCGCAGCATCGTCCGTGGCTTCCTCTGCCGCCGCTTCCCCGGAAGCAGCACAGAGCGTGGAGTTGATCGTGTTTGCCGCCGCCTCCCTCACCGAGACACTCAATGCTCTCGGCGAGAGCTACACGGCAGAGCACCCGGAGGTGACCTTCCGCTTTAACTTCGACTCCTCCGGCACCCTCAAGACCCAGATCCAGGAGGGCGCGGATTGCGATCTGTTCATCTCTGCCGGTCAGAAGCAGATGAACCAGCTGGACATCACCGCTTCTGCCGATGTGAACAAGGATGGCCTTGACTTTGTGGATGCCGACAGCCGCGTGGACCTGCTGGAGAACAAGGTGGTGCTCTGCGTGCCGGAGGGCAGCGACAAGGGCATTGACAGCTTTGATGCACTGGCCGAGCACCTGAAGGCACAGGATATCCTGTTCTGCATGGGCAACAGCGATGTGCCTGTGGGGCAGTACACCCAGAAGATCCTTGCCTACTACCAGCTGGACGAAGCCGCACTGGCTGCTGCGGGTGTGATCACCTACGGTTCCAACGTCAAGGAAGTGACCACGCAGATCACCGAGGGCAGCGTGGATGCCGGTGTCGTTTACTGCACTGATGCGTACAGCGCCGGTCTGACCCCCGTGGACGAAGCCACCAAGGAGATATGCGGTCAGGTCATCTATCCCGCCGCTGTGCTGAAAGCTGCCCCCAACGCCGAGGCTGCCAAGGAGTTTTTGGCTTACTTACAGACCGACAAGGCCATGACCGTGTTCGAGGGCGTGGGCTTCAGCGCCGTATAAAGGAGCAGACATGGACTGGTATCCGTTGTGGAACAGCCTGCGCATTGCTTTGATCAGCTGCGCGGCGGTGTTCTTTCTTGGCATTTTTGCCGCCTATTATATTGCCCGTCTGCCCCGGGTGGTCAAGGGTGTGCTGGATGTGCTGCTCACCCTGCCTATGGTGCTGCCGCCCACGGTGGTGGGCTACTTTCTGCTGCTGCTCTTCGGCGCAAAGCGGCCGCTGGGCATCTTTTTCATGCAGCAGTTTGGGGTAAAGCTGGTCATGAACTGGTACAGCGCCATCTTTGCTTCTATCGTGGTGGCTTTTCCGCTGATGTACCGCACCGCGCGCGGCGCGTTTGAAAGCTTTGACGAAACGCTGGCGTGGTCGGCGCAGACGCTGGGACAGTCCGATACATGGATCTTCTGGCGGGTGCGGATGCCCGCCTGCCGTCAGGGCATTCTGGCGGGCACAGTGCTGGCTTTTGCCCGGGCACTGGGCGAATACGGCGCTACCAGCATGATCGCGGGCTACACCCCCGGCAAGACCGCCACCATTGCCACCACGGTCTACCAGCTGTGGCGCACCAACGATGAACTGGGCGCCATGCGGTGGGTGCTGGTGGATATCGCCATCTCGGCGGTGGTGCTGCTGGCGGTGAACCTGCTGGAGAAAAAACAGAAAGCGGGTGCCCGGAAATGAGCCTTGAAATCAACATTGAAAAAAAGCTGGACGGCTTCACCCTCCGCGCCGCCTTTACCGCCGGCAACACCTCCACCGCTTTGCTGGGAGCTTCCGGCTGCGGCAAAAGCATGACCCTGCGGTGCATCGCGGGCATCGTAAAGCCGGACCGCGGACGCATCGTGCTGGACGGGCGAGTGCTGTTCGACAGCGCCCAGCACATCGACCTGCCGCCGCAGCAGCGGGGCGTGGGGCTGCTGTTCCAGAACTACGCCCTGTTCCCCAACATGACTGTAGAACAGAATATCCTCTGCGGTCTGAAGGCGGAAAAAGACCCTGCCGCCCGCCGCACCGCCTGCGCCGAAATGCTGCGCGCCATGCGGCTGGAAGAGCTGGCAAAACGCTACCCTGCCCAGCTTTCCGGCGGACAGCAGCAGCGCGCCGCGCTGGCGCGCATTCTGGTGGGCAAGCCCCGCATTCTGATGCTGGACGAGCCCTTCAGCGCGCTGGACAGCTATCTGCGGGAGGAGGTAGAGGGCGAGGTAGGCAGCCTGCTGGCAAACTTTGCGGGCACCGCCCTGCTGGTGACCCACAACCGGGACGAGGCCTACCGCCTGTGCAAAGAGATGATCGTGCTGAACGAGGGACAGGTGCTGCGCACCGGCAGCACCAAGGCCGTTTTTGCCGACCCGCAGAGCATTGCTGCCGCACGGCTGACCGGCTGCAAGAACATTCTGCCCTGCACCCCGCTGGACAGCCACACCGTCCGGCTGGACGGCTGGAACACCACCCTGCGGCTGGCGCTGCCCGTCCCGGCAGGCTGCACCGCTGTGGGCATCCGTGCCCACGACTTTACGCCCTGCACCGCCGATGTGCCCAACGCCATCCCGGTAAAAGCCGTTTCCACCAGCGAGAATCCCTTTGACTGGAACCTCATCTGCACGCCGCCGGAGGGCACGGCGCAGCTGTGGTGGAAGGTAAGCAAAAAAAGCCTTTGCTCGGCAGCGCCCGCCGCGCCGCAGTACCTGTGTGCCGCGCCGGAGAGCATCATGCCGCTGAAAGGCTGAAAAAATATTTATCTAAAATTCAATGCGCCAGACCCGCAGGTCTGGCGCATTGAATTTTATTCTTCTACTTTTTTCAGAACACCGCCGGGACGATCTGCTGGGCATCCACATCCACGATGCCGTAGGTGTTCAGCCGCAGCTTCGGGATGACCGGCAGGCTGACGAAAGCAAGGGTCATAAAGGCGTCGATGTCCTCCGAGATGCCGTGGGCTTTCAGCGCTGCCTTGAGCGCTTGCAGCTTTTCCTCCACGGCTTCGGCGCTCTCGGTGCTCATAAGCCCTGCCACCGGCAGCGGTAGCTCGCCCACTACCTGTCCGTTCAACGCAAAGGCAAGGCCGCCTTTATTTTTGCGCACCGTGTTGCCCGCCAGCACCATGTCGGCATCGTTGGTGCCCGCCACGATGAGGTTGTGGGAATCATGGGCGATGCTGGAAGCCACTGCGCCGCATTGCAGGCCATAGTTGCCCAAAAAGCCCAATCCCACATGACCGGAGCGGTGATGCCGCTCGAACACCGCCAGCTTGACGATCTGCTGCGTCACGTCCACGCCGGGCGCTGTGCCCGGGTGCTGACAGAACGGAACGATCTTTTCGGTAGTCAGCAGGGAATGCGGGGTCAGGCAAATCACCCGCTGCCGGGTGCCGGTCTGTTTCAGCTGCAATTGCTCCGGGGTGATCTCGTCCATATTGAAGGAATCGAACACCCGCGCAAACCGTACTTTGTCCACCGCAAGGGCGGCGGGGTGCAGCATTTTGCCCTGCTGCGCCACCAGCTTGCCCTTTTTGTACACCTGCTCCACCGTGAACTTTTCCAGATCGGACAGCACGATCAGGTCGGCGGTATAGCCGGGAGCTACCGCGCCGCTGTGCGCAAGACCGAAATACTGGCACGGAACAAGAGTGCCCATGCGCACCGCCACCACCGGGTCTACCCCGGCGGCAATGGCCTTGCGGATGATATAATCGATGTGCCCACCCTGCAACAGGTCTCCGGGGTGCTTGTCGTCGGTCACCAGCATACAGCGGCTGCAATAAGGCTCCCGGAACAGGGGCAGCAGGCTGTCCATATTCTGGGCTGCCGTGCCCTCCCGCACCATGATGTACTGGCCGCGCCGCAGCTTTTCCATGGCTTCATGGATGTCCGAGCATTCATGGTCAGACTGCACCCCGGCGGCGACATAGGCGTTCAGCTCATCCCCGCTGAGGAAGGGTGCGTGCCCGTCGATCTTTTTGCCCGCAGCGGTGCAGTCGCAGATCTTCTGCAAAATCTTTTCGTCCGCGCGCACCGTGCCGTAGGAGTTCATCAGCTCTGCCAGACCCAGCACCCGGGGCTGCTGGTAATAGGGGCGCAGCTGCTCTGCTTCCAGCACCGCGCCGGACTCGTCCAGCCCAGTGGCGGGCACGCAGGAGGGCAGCATGAAGTAGACCGAAAGTGCCAGATCTTTGGTAGTTTCCAGCATAAAATCCAGCCCCGCCGTACCGGCCACATTGGAGATCTCGTGCGGGTCGGTGACCACCGCCGTAGTGCCGTGGGGCAGCACGGCCTGCTCAAAGGCCGGACCGCAGAGCATGGAGCTTTCAATGTGGATGTGCCCATCCACAAGCCCCGGGCAGACATACCTGCCCTGCAAGTCCAGCTCGGTCTCGCCGGTATAGTGTCCCACGCCAAGGATGACCCCCTGACAGATGGCTACATCGGCCTGCTCGATCTCGTTTGTGAACACGTTGATGACCCGGGCGTTTTTCAGCACCAGCTCTGCCCGCACGTCACCCTTTGCTGTCAGGATCTGCTGCTTCAAGGTTTCCATTTTCATAAGGGCCCCCTTGTCCTGCTTTTACTGTTAAAAACTTGCGTTCTGCTGCCGGAAATACTGTTTTTGGTTTACATGGCGATCCAGCCCAAGGCGTTTGCCACCGAGCTTGCCAGAATGATAGCTGCAAAAATGGGGCACAGCCAGCGGATCATAAAATTGAACACCGGCTTGCGGCGGAACCGCTGACCGTCCTGCTCCACCTCCTGCGCGATCTGCTCCACGCCGATGACGCGGGACACCAGCAGGCAGGTGGCAATGGCTGCAATGGGCATCATGACCGAGTTGGTCAAAAAGTCGAAGAAGTCCAGGAACTGCATCCCGAACACGGTCACCCCGGCCAGCGGGCCGTAGCCCAGTGCCGACAGGCTGCCCAGCGCCACCATGATGGCACCGATGAGCACGGTGGAGCGGGTGCGGTCCCAGCCCAGCTCGTCCTCAAAGGTGGAAACAGCGCTCTCGGTCAGGGCGATGGAGCTGGTAATGGCTGCAAACAGCACCAGCACAAAGAACAGCACGCCCACCACGGTGCCCAGACCCATGCTGGCAAACACCTTGGGGATGGTGATGAACATCAGTGCAGGGCCGGCCTGCAGGGTGTCCGGGTCGCCGCCGGAGAAGGCGAACACCGCCGGGATGATCATCAGACCTGCCATGATGGCAATGGCGGTATCGAACACCTCCACGTTCTCGGTGGACTCCTCGATGGAGACGTCCTTCTTCATATAAGAACCAAAGGTGACCAGAATGCCCATGGCGATGGACAAAGAATAGAACATCTGCCCCATGGCGGTGACTACAGTCATCCACGAAAAGTTTTTGGGGTTGGGCACCAGAAAGTACTTCACACCCGCCAGTGCGCCGGGACGGGTGACAGAGTACCCCGCAATGATCAGCGACAGCACCACCAGCACCGGCATCATCACCTTGGAGACGCGCTCCACGCCGTTGCGCACACCGGCAAAGATAATGCCCAGCGTGAACAGACTGAACAGCAAAAACGCCAGCTCGGCCTGCAGACCGTTGGTGATAAAGGCAGAGAAGTAGCCGTCCGCTGCCAGATTGCCGCCGCGTCCGCACAGATACTCGGCCAGATAGTGGATGACCCAGCCGCCGATGACCGAATAATACGGCACGATCAAAATGGGGATAATGGCGTTGATCCAGCCGCCGAACCGGATGCCCCTGCCCTTGCCGAAGTGGGCGTAGGCGCTGACCGGGCTTTTGTGGGTCATGCGTCCCAGTGCAGTCTCGGCCACGATCATGGTATAACCGAAGGTAACTGCCAGCAGAATGTATACCAGCAGGAAAATGCCGCCGCCGTATTTGGCTGCCAGATACGGGAAGCGCCAGATGTTGCCCAGACCCACCGAAGCGCCTGCGGCCGACAGCACGAACCCGATCTTACCGGAGAACGCGCTGCGCTTGTGTTGTTGTTCCATGTTTTAAATCCTCTTTTCCTATCCGCTATAAAAATTAAGCAAAACAAGTGTACCACATCTGCGGACAAGTAGCAAGCAACAGTACGAAATGCCGCTTGCACAGCGGCCTTTGGGAACGTAGGACGATTGGAAATATCCTCCGCTTACGCTCTGGATATTTTCAGCGGAATGATTATTTTTATTTCGCGTTTGTCGCGCTCTGCGGAGCGCTCCAAACGCATTTTCACAAAAAAAGGTTATAAAGGCAAAATGCAGTTTCCAATCACGACCCCCAGCTGTGAAAAAGTGGCTCAGAAACGCCCGCAGGCGTTTCTGAGCCACAAATCAAACAAAGCTTATTTCCTTAAACAATGGCCAAAGCGCACGCGGCGGCCATTCTAAATCGTCCGGCTGTATCCTTACAGCTTATGGTACTTGCGGTCCTCTTCCTCGTAGACGGGGTCGCAGGTCAGGTACATCCCCAGACGGTTCAGGGTGCTGCTGTCTACGCTGGAAAGCAGCACGGTGGAGTGTACATCACAGCCCTTGAGGTTGGGCAGCTGGTGCATAGCTGCTGCGGCAAGCTCGCTGGAAGCAGCAGAGCTGGACAGGGCGATCAGGATCTCGTCGGTGTGCAGGCGGGGGTTCTTGCCGCCCAGATAGTTGGTCTTGAGGGTCTGGATGGGCTCAATGGCAGTTGCACTGACCAAATCTGTCTCCTGCGGGATGCCCGCCAGATACTTGAGCGCATTGATCAGGGCGCTTGCGGTAGCACCCAGCAGCGGGCCGGTCTTGCCGGTGATCACGGTGCCGTCGCTCAGCTCAATGGCAGCAGCCGGTGCGCCGCCGGTGGCTTCGCTGCGGGCGTGCGCCTGCTTTTCCACCTCTCGTGCACCCATGGTCAGCCCGGCCTGATTCATCAGCAGCTCCAGCTTATAGCGCTCGCTCTCCTTGGCGGTACCGGTGATCTTCTGCTGGCACAGGCACTTGTAGTACCGGCGCACGATCTCCTTGCGGGAAGCTTCGCAGCAGACTGCATCGTCCACGATGCAGTTGCCGGCCATGTTCACGCCCATATCCGTGGGGGACTTGTAGGGGCTCTGGCCTGCGATCAGTTCGAACATGGCGTTCACCACCGGGAAGATCTCAATGTCGCGGTTGTAGTTCACGGTGGTCACGCCGTAGGCTTCCAGATGGAAGGGGTCGATCATGTTCACATCGTTCAGGTCGGCGGTGGCGGCCTCGTAAGCCAGATTGACCGGGTGCTTCAGGGGAATGTTCCAGATAGGGAAGGTCTCGAACTTGGCGTAACCGGCCTTGACGCCGCGCTTATATTCATGGTACAGCTGGGACAGGCAGACGGCCATCTTTCCGCTGCCGGGGCCGGGCGCGGTGATGACCACCAGCGGGCGCTCGGTCTCAATGTACTCGTTGCGGCCGTAGCCCTCGTCGCTGACGATGCGTGCCACGTCGTTGGGGTAGCCGGGGATCTTGTAGTGGCGGAAGGTGCGGATGCCCAGACTGTTCAGCCGCTTTTCAAAGGCTTCCACCTCGGCGGCGGCGGTGTACTTGGTCACGCACACGCTGCCCACATACAGCCCCACCTCCTGAAAAGCGTCGATCAGGCGCAGCACGTCCAGATCGTAGGTGATGCCGTAGTCGCCGCGCACCTTGCTGCTGATGATGTCCTCGGCGCTGATGACGATGACGATCTCGGCCTGCTCCTTGAGCTGCAGCAGCATCTGCAGCTTGGAGTCCGGCTGAAAGCCGGGCAGCACGCGGGAGGCGTGGTAATCATCGAACAGCTTGCCGCCGAATTCCAGATACAGTTTATTGTCAAACTTCTTGATGCGCTCGCGGATATGCTCAGACTGCATGGAAAGATATTTGTCGTTGTCAAATCCTATTTTCATCGTTCGTTTCCTCTCTGGTGGCCCGGTACACCATACCCGGGCGTTAAATCACAAGCATAAGTATACCACAGCCCGGGATGGGGTGCAATGCAAAACAACGCGCAGAATGCAATTCCGGCAGGATAGGCCGTTTTGGGCGGTATATTGTCCTGTTTTTTGTGAAAATGGCGCTTGTGCAAACGTGCTCGCCCTCTCAGGCGCTAACGCGCCAGATTCCCCCTTTTGTCGCTGCGCGACATCTTCCCCCGGAGCGGGGGAAGTCCTTCCTCAAAGGGAGAGCCCTTGGCAATCCACGCAAGCTTCATCTCTTTGCCAAAGCCTCTCCCTTTGGGAGAGGTGGATTTGCGAAGCAAAGACGGAGAGGGCGAGGATGCTGACCTTGTTACAACAGTTTTTTCGCGAGAGAGTCGTAGTGGAAAGCATTTGCTTGTGCAAACGCAAAAGGGGCCGCCGCGGTGTGCGGCAGTCCCCTTTGCTCTTATGAAGAACTATCCGTATGGAGAAGAGAATGGCTTGTTACTTTACCTCGGCAGACTGGGGCTTTTTAACAAGGCTCAGGATCACTGCGCCCAGCACACTGCCCACAGCCAGCGCCACACAGTACAGCACGGCGTGATCCACCACCGGGAACACGAAGATGCCGCCGTGGGGTGCGCGCAGTGCGCAGCCAAAGGTCATAGAGAGCGCACCGGCGACTGCAGAGCCGACAACGCAGCTGGGCAGAACGCGCAGCGGGTCGGCTGCCGCATAGGGGATGGCACCCTCAGACACGAAGCACAGACCCATGACGTAGTTCACGATGCCGTTGCGGCGCTCTTCCGGCGTCCACTTGCGGGGGCAGAAGGTAGTGGACAGGGCGATGGCGATGGGAGGAACCATGCCGCCCACCATGACGGCAGCCATCACCTCGTAGTTGCCGGAAGCAAGGGCTGCAGTGCCAAAGACGTAGGCTGCCTTGTTGACCGGGCCGCCCATATCCACGCTCATCATACCGGCCACGATAGCGCCCAGCAGCACCTTGGAGCTGCCGCCCAGTGCGTTCAGCCAGTCGGTCATGGCGGTGTTGATCATACCCATCACCGGGTTCACGGCGCACATCATCGCACCTACGATCAGGATGCCGCCCAGCGGGTAGATGAGCATCGGGCGGATACCGTTCAGGCTGGCGGGCAGCTTTTCGGTGATCTTTTTGAGGAACTGCACGATGTAGCCCGCTGCAAAGCCTGCCAGCAGCGCTGCAAGGAAGCCGCCGGAGATGCCGGTGGTGTTGCCTGCGGCAAGGTCGGTGAAGTTGGTGCCGTTCATGGCCAGCACGCCGCCGGCAAAGCCTACGGCAAGACCCGGACGGTCGGCAATGGACATGGCGATGAAACCTGCCAGAATGGGCAGCATATAGCCAAAGGCTGCGCCGCCCACCGTCTTGAAGAAGGCGGCAACGGGGGTGTTCATGCCGAAGTTTGCGGGGTTGATGCTGTAATCATCCAGCAGGAAGGCCAGCGCGATCATAATGCCGCCGCCCACCACGAAGGGCAGCATATGGGAAACGCCGTTCATCAGGTTCTTGTACAGGCTGCGGCCGAAGCTGTCCTTGCCGGAAGCGTCATCCTCGGCTGCTGCGCCGCCCTCGGCGTGGAACACGGGCACCTCACCGTGGGCGATCTTCTTAATGAGCTCCTCCGGCTTGTGGATGCCGTCATCTACGCGGGTGAACAGCACCGGTTTGCCGTCGAAGCGGGCAGTATCCACCTTTTTCTCCGCTGCTACGATAATACCGTCACAGGCGGCGATCTCGGCGCGGGTCAGGATATTCTTTGCGCCGTCCGAACCATTGGTCTCCACCTTGGTGGGCAGGCCCAGCTTGTCTCCGGCCTTGGTCAGTGCTTCTGCGGCCATGTAGGTATGGGCAATGCCGTTGACACAGGCGGTCACAGCCAGAATGCGGTAGCCGTCCTGCGGGATGGCCTGCTGGGTAAAGCTTTCTGTACCGAACTGCGCTTCCTCCTGTGCATCGATGCACTCCAAGAACTCCTTGGGGCTCTTTGCAGCTTTAAGCTTTTCCACAAAGTCCTCGTTCATCAGCATCTGCATCATGCGGGCCAGCATATCCACGTGCAGGCTGCCGTTTTCCGGGGCAGCAATGGCAAACAGCAGGTCGGTGGTGCCGTCATCCTCGGCGTTGTACTGCACCGGGGTGGTCAGCCGCAGGGCAGCCAGACTGGGACGGGTGACCACATTGGTCTTGGCGTGGGGCACGGTGATACCGTTGTCCACATAGGTAGAGCCCTCGGCCTCGCGGGCATAGAGCGCCTTTTTGTAGGCATCCTTATCGGTAATGTTGCCATGGGTAGCCTGCAATTCCACCAGACGGCTCAGGATCTCCTCCTGCGTCTGCAGCGCCTCGTCCAGCGCAATGGACTGTGCGGTAAATAACTCGGTAATGCGCATAAACGTTCCTCCTTTGTTCCTTTTATCCTATCAAAGCTGCGCCAGCAGCTCGTCGATCTTTTCCTTTGTGGCAAGCCCAAGGCTGAAAGCCGTTGCGCTGCCGCAGGCGGTGCCCAGACGCAGCGCCTGCGCGTAGCTGCGGCTTTGCAGATATCCGGCCACAAAACCGGCCACCATACTGTCGCCCGCGCCCACGCTGTTGACCACCTTGCCCTTGGGGCAGCCGATGCGGTGCACCTGTCCCTGCTCATCCAGCAGCAGCGCGCCGTCCCCTGCCATGCTCACCAGCACGTTGCGGGCGCCCTTTTCCTGCAGAGTGCGGGCAGCGGCCACGATCTCGGCATCAGTGGTCAGCACCTTGCCCACGATCTCACCCAGCTCATGGTTGTTGGGCTTGATGAGGAAGGGGTGGTAGGGCAGCACGTTCACCAGCAGGTCGCGGGTGGCATCCACCACTGCGCGCACGCCCCTGCCCTGCAGCCGCGCCAGCAGCCGCTCGTAGACGCTTTGCGGCAGGCTTGCCGGAATGCTGCCTGCCAGAATGAGGATATCACCCTCGGCCAGCTTGTCCAGCTGGGCTTCCAGCTGCTGCAACGCACTTTCCGGGATGGCAGGGCCTGCGCCGTTCAGCTCGGTCTCCTGCCCGGCCTTGATCTTGACATTGATGCGGGTCATGCCGTTTTCCAGATGCACAAAGTCGGTTTTCAGTCCCTGCGCCGCCAGACCGCGCTCCAGCCATGCGCCAGTCTCGCCGGCCACAAAGCCCAGTGCCACGCTCTCGCAGCCCAGCTGCGCCAGCACGCCGGACACGTTGATGCCCTTGCCGCCCAGCACGCAATCCTCGCCTTGGGCGCGGTTCACTGCGCCCACCTCCAGCGGTGCGTCCAGACGCACAACGTAGTCGATGGCCGGGTTAAAAGTAACGGTGTAGATCATACTTCTGCCTCCTTTACAAATGTTTGCTGCTTATACTTAGGGTTCGGGCAGCGGTTGGTCAGGATGGCACCGCCGTGCAGTTCTGTGATGACCGCCGGATAAATTTTAGAAAATTTGGCGTCGTCCACAAGGAACCAGCTTTCCCTTGCGCGGCGGACGGCTGCGGCCTTTACCGCTGCTTCCTCGGGGTCCGGGGTGGTAAAGCCCGCCTCCAGCGCCACGCCGTTGGCACCCATGAATGCTTTGGTGAAGTTATATTGCTGGATGCTGCTGACCGTTGCCGTACCCACAATGGCCTCGGTCTGGGGGCGCAGCAGCCCGCCGGGCAGATACACCCGGCAGCCCTTTTGCGCCAGCAGCCGGGCGTGCGCCACGCCGTTGGTCACATAAGTGGCCTTGAGCGCCACACCCGTCAGCGCCCGCACCAGCTCCAGCGTGGTGGTGCCTGCATCGATGAACACAAAATCTTCGGCGGTGATGAGCGCTGCGGCGGCTGCGGCAATGCTGCGCTTTTCTGCCACTGCCAGCGTCTCCTTGGCTTCCATGGTGGGCTCGTCTGCCAGAAAGCGGCTGTCCGGCAGGGTAGCCCCTCCGTGCACCTTGGTCAGCCTGCCCTGCCGATCCAGCTCGGTCAGATCGCGCCGGATGGTGGATTCGCTGGTGTGCAGCGCTTCGCACAGCTGCTGCACCGTCACGGTGCGCTTTTCGTTCAGCTGTTCTAAGATCAGTGCAAAACGTTCCTCTGCCAGCATGGTGTCTTTCCCTTTCTTTCCTTCCCACGTCTGACCGGTTTTGCACGGTCTTGGCGTGTTTTGGTTGTTTACATCTTTATTATAGCAAAAAATCAGTCAAAATCAATCATTTTTAGTCGTTTTCGCTCACAAAAAATGTCCTCGATTTTTGTGCACGGTTGCTAACATCTAGGATACAAGAGTGTCTTTACGCCAAAAAAGACCACCGCACTTCTCGTATGCGGTGGTCTTTTTTGCGTTTATGTGACCGGTTCTGACCGGTTTTGGTGCTCAGGCTGGTTTAACTCAGGCATCCGAGCGTGAGTAGGCGTTCTTCATCTGGCTGCTCAGCTCAAACAGGACCTTGTCCAGCGTGTCGGCGGCCTTCTCCTGCAGCATGGCGGCGATGGCGGTGTTGGCTTCCTCCCGCAGGGCGGCGCGGCGGGCAGCGTCCGGCTCGGCGGCAAGCTTTGCATCGTACTGGTTCACCAGTGCGCGGCCGGCAGAGAGCACGGCTTCCTCGTAGCGCTCAAGGTGGAACAGGGACTTGTTATAGGAAGCATCTGCCATGGCGGCAATCAGGCGGCTGGTCCAGTAGAAGTTATCGGTGGACACAGTGCCGGTGGTGTTTGCCAGATACTCCGGGGTGCGCTCCACGTTGGCGTAGAAGGGCACCATGGTGTTGAAAGCGTTGGATGCATAGGCCACCCACTCCACTGCGCGGGACTCCTCCGGCTGGTCAGGGCGCATCTGCAAAAGCGCCATAAAGTCGTTGCGGTTGATGCCGATAGAACGGTACGCGCCCTTTGCGGACTTGTCGCCGTAGCTCAGGTAGGGGTCGTAGGGAGTGCCCTGATAGTGGCTGGACAGCATATACTTGATGTCCTCCGGGGTCACCTTGCGCTCCGGCACCATGCACCACGGCAGGTCATCGGACATGGGGGTGTAGTCGGCATCGGCACCCTCCCACACCCATGTGCGGGGGTTGAGGTAGCGCAGCATATACCATGCGCGGGGGGTGTTGTAAACGTGGTCGGCGTCATCGTGGCTGCCAAAGGCGTCCCGGGGGTTCAGTGCGCCGTCCAGCGAGAGGTCGAGGTGGTTTTTGGCAATAAACTCCCGCAGGTCGGCGGAGCAGAGGTAGTTTTCCTGTGCGCCAAAGGCATCTTCCAGATCAAAGTTGTCGATACCCAGCTGGTTGGGCATGACCACATACACATCGTCCGGCACGCGGCGGGCGATCCAGTGGTGACCGCCGATGGTCTCCAGCCACCAGATCTCGTTTACGTCCTGAAAAGCGATGCCGTTCATCTCGTAAGTACCGTACTGCTCCAGCAGACTGCCCAGACGCAGCACGCCCTCGCGGGCAGAGCGGATGTAGGGCAGCACCAGATAGACGATATCTTCCTCGCCGATGCCGCCGGGCACCTCAGGCTTTTCGCCCTTGGCGGGCTGATACTCCACCAGCGGGTCTGCGCCCAGCACGCGGGGGTTGGAGGTGATGGTCTCGGTGGCGGTCATGCCCACGTTGGCGGCATTGACGCCGGAAGCCGCCCAGATGCCCTTGCCCTCCACGGCATTGGGCATGGCGGTAAACCGCAGTGCGCCCTCCGGCAGGGGGATCTCCACATGGGAGAGGACGCTGCGGTAGGTCTTGGGAAGCTCCTCCGGGTGGATCACGGTGAATTTTTTAGCGGTGAAATGGCCGGAGCCGGAGTCATCGTTGCGGGCGATCATGGTAGAGCCATCGTACGATGCTGCCTTGCCGACCAGAATGGTAGTGCAAGCCATAGGTTTTCCCTCCATATTCTATAATGTGCTTCTATTGTAGAACTTTTGCAGCGGAATTGCAACCGGGACGATTTAAAATGGCCTCCGCTGACGCTCTGGCCATGTTCAGCGGAAGGATTATTTTTATTTCGCAATTCTGGAAAATCTGCGGAGCTTGTCGGGGCAAAGCCCCTCCATCTGCTAACGCAGACCGCTCTGCCGCTTAAAA
>OLRS01001420.1_pt1 | contig 23365 bp, 20 predicted proteins | sample 1673171 | NCBI WGS metagenome assembly OLRS01 (sample SAMEA3136762, study PRJEB25190) | human gut metagenome | biome: human gut; feature: human-associated habitat; material: faeces | place: Austria | collected 2013
ACTTCCGTGAAATACTTTTTTTGCAGGTCCGGTCGTAAACAGATGCCTGCTTTCCCGGTCAAAGTGGATGAGCAGGTCGCCGCCCCGTAGAGATACACGCACCTCATCATCCGTAAAACCTCTTAAGATAGCTGCCATGGCACTGGCTGTAGCTCCTGTACCGCAGGCCCAGGTTTCCCCGCTGCCTCTCTCCCACACACGCATGCGGATGTGGTCTCTGCTCTTTACTTCGATAAATTCAGAATTTACACGGGCCGGCTGGAAACGTGGATGATTTTCATAGGACGGGCCGATCTTTTCCAGATCCAGGTCATTGATTCCTTCTGTAAAATAGACTGCATGAGGATTTCCCACACTGATTCCTGTAAATTCCTGTTCTGTACCGTCAATTACGATCTTTTCCGGAAGTTTGGAAGTCAGTTCTGCTTCTCCCATATCTACAGTCAGCATCACTGCTTTTCCGTCTTCTACCTGGATATCCAATGTCTTGATACCTCCTAATGTTTCCACAGTAATGATCCGTCTGTCCTTATCTACGATTCCATGATCATACACGTATTTTCCTACACAACGTACACCATTTCCACACATAATTCCTTGGGAACCATCTGCATTGTACATATCCATACGGCAGTCTGCCTTATCAGACGGGCAGATCAGGATCAGCCCATCAGAACCAATGCCAAAATGGCGGTCGCTGACATATTTGGACACTTCCCCCGGATGTTCCACTTTTTCCTTAAAGCAATCTACATACACGTAGTCATTGCCAATTCCCTGCATTTTTGTAAATTCCATCTCACACCTCATACATTATCCTGCATTCTCTTATACGTGGATCAGACTGATGATCATCTGGGCCGTTTCCACCAGATTGGTCCCACTGTCCATACTGCATTTTTGTATATATCTGTGGGCTTCCGACTCCGTCATATTGTTACGGTCCATCAAAAGCGCCTTTGCCTCATTGATCAGATCCTGTTCTTCCTTGCTGCGCTCCCTTGGCCTGCTGCGCAGTTTCCTGCGAATGCGCTGCTGCGCCTGGAGCATCATATCCAGCGTACTTAACAGATCATGCACCCTAAGGGGCATAGGAAGACATACCACCCCGGACATCTGTATCCCGCTCCACCTTGCAGGAGATGCCAGCACCAGCATCTCAAAGTTAGAAGAAAGGCACTGTCTCAGTTCGTCGTACATCATATCTTCAAACCGGTATCCGCAGACTACGATCCCACCGCTCAGATCTTCCGCAGCTGAAAGAACCTGTGACCCTGACATGCAGACAGCAGCCACTTCATATCCGCTTCTTACCAGAATACCTTTTATGCTTTTTCCATCTTCCGGTTTGGAAAATGCCACGATTATATTAGCCACATGTCTCACCTCCGGGTAAACCTAGTTTTCCTGCTTGTAACTGTTATTTACAATTCAGCCATGGCATCTTCTTGTTTCCATATTCATGAAAACAAGAAGCTTGGTGGGTCCACCATATGCTGATTTGGATGAAAAAGTGCTTATGCAAGTAAACTTGCAACACGCTTTCTCATCCAAACCAGCGCATGGCTGAACTGTAACTTTAATACTTATACAGGTACTGATTTACCTCCCAGTCAGTGACCTGGGCCCTGAAATCTCTCCACTCTTCTTCTTTTGCTTCCAGATATTTGACATAAATATGCTCGCCTAATATCTCACGGATAAAGGAATTATCCCGGTATGCCTCAATAGCATCCCCCAGTGTTTCCGGGATCCGTTCCACATGCTTATTCTTTAATGTTTCCGGCTCCATGCCAAAAAGGTTGCCCTGGATACATGGAGGCAGCTCCATCTCTTTCTCAATGCCGTCAAGACCGGCCTGAAGGCAGGCTGCCAGTGCCAGATAAGGGTTCATGGCAGAGTCCGGGCAGCGAAGTTCGATCCTGGTTCCTTCTCCTCTTGGAGACGGGATGCGAATCAGGGAACTGCGGTTGGAAGTCGGTGACCACGCAATATAGATCGGCGCGTCATATCCCGGTACCAGACGCTTATAAGAGTTTACAAGGGGGTTGGTCAGAATGGTCATTTCCTTCATATGTCCTAAAATACCTGCCATAAAACGGTAAGCCAGCTGGCTTAATCCCAGCTCATCACTGTCGTCTGCAAACAGGTTGTGTCCGTCCTCGTCGGACAGGGACATGTTAATATGCATACCGGAGCCATTGACTCCTTCCTTTGGTTTGGGCATAAAAGTGGCATGAAGTCCATGGCGCTTGGCAATGGTCTTGGCTGCCATCTTAAAAGTCATAATGTGATCTGCTGCCTCAAGACCTTCTGTATACTGCAGATCGATCTCATGCTGGGCCGGAGCAATCTCATGGTGGCTTGCTTCCACCTCAAAGCCCATATCTTCCAGATTGAGCACAATATCTCTGCGCACATTTTCCCCAAGATCAATAGGGGAAACGTCAAAATAGCTGGCTCTCTCATGAGACTGGGTAGTAGGCCTTCCCTCTTCGTCCGTGTGGAACAGGAAAAATTCACACTCCGGTCCAACCTGGAACGTATATCCCATATCGGCAGCACGCTTTACAGCCCGTTTTAACACATATCTTGGATCCCCGATAAAAGGGGTTCCGTCCGGATTGTATACATCACAGATCAGTCTTGCCACTTTGCCCTGCTGAGGACGCCACGGAAAGATCTCAAAGGTATCCAGGTCCGGATGCAGGTACATATCGGACTCATCAATGCGCACAAAGCCCTCAATGGCAGAACCATCAAACATGCAATCATTATTTAATGCCTTATTAAGCTGACTGGCTGTAATAGCCACATTTTTAAGGATACCGAAAATGTCTGTAAACTGAAGGCGGATAAATTCTACGTCTTCATCTTCTACCATGCGAATAATGTCTTCCCTACTGTATTTACTCATATCCATTCTTCCTCTCTGGCAGCCGTTTTCCCATGCATCTGACAAAATCCTGGGGGCTTTTGTGCCTTTATCTATACCACTTACAGAACCTGCCACCGGCAGCTTCTTTCAGATGTATAACAACAAAAAGGCAGCTGCAAAGTGAACCGTTCATTTTGCAACTGCCCCTTTTTTTTTAAATATAGCAGTAGAATTTTTATTTGTCAACAGGCGATATCAGCCTATACCAGCTTCAACTGTTCTGTAAAATAACTTCCCAGGCTGATGCTTCCCACATAACCTACATCGCCGGTAAGAAAGATCTCCCCGTCTTCCCGGATCTCTACTTCCATGGTACCTTCCGGCATCTGCACGATCATTTTCGGATCTGTAAGTCCCAGTCTGTAAGCTGCCGCAGCTGCTGCACAGCAGCCGCTTCCGGACGCCAATGTATAACCTGCACCTCTTTCATAAACTTCTGTCTGTAAATGAGTGCGGTCCAACACCTTGATGATCTGGGTATTGATCTTTTCCGGAAACTGCTTTGCTGTCTCAGAATATTTACCGATCCTGCATACCAGATCCTTTGAGATCTCATCCATTAAGATCACCAGATGGGGATTTCCAACCGAAATACAGGTTACCGGATAAGGAATGTGGCCAAATACCATGGTCTCATTGATGATCTCCCTGCGGGGACCTTCTACCGGCACCTCATCACTCCAGAAACTTGCTTTTCCCATAGAGGCTTTTAAGCGGGTCCCCTCTTCGTTTAAATAATGGATCTCGATCTCTTTTTCATCTGTATAAATGGTAATGTCTTTCTTCTGGACATAATCTGCGTCTTTTAAGTACTTTGCAAAAATACGGATCCCATTTCCGCTGTTTTCTGTCTGGCTTCCATCGGAATTCCAGATGATCATATGGATCTTTCCCTCTTTAAAAACAGGACCTTCCAGAATACCATCTGCCCCTACTCCAAGATTGCGGTTGCAAAGTAATTTTACTCTCTCCGGTGTCAGTTCCATCCCATTGCGTTCCGGATCAAATACCAGATAATCATTTCCCAAACCGTGATATTTCTCTAATTTTAATCGCATGACCTTACCTCTCCTTTTCTTCTACACTCATTATATGCCACATTATTTCATAAATATATTCATTTAATGCTGTATTATATTGCAAATAATGCTATTATAAATGATAATAACGAACTTAATGAATACAGGAGATTTTCCATGACAAATTCCCCATCCACGCCCCAGGGCTACCTTTTAGAAGACTTCCGCCTTTTCCATTTAAAAGATCAGATTTCAAGGACTTACAGCTTCCATCACCATGATTTTTTAAAGATAATGATCCTTCTTTCCGGAAATGTGACCTATGTGGTGGAAGGCCGTTCTTATCCACTGGCTCCCTGGGACATGGTCCTGGTAGACCGCGGGCAGGTACACCGGCCGGTAGTAGATACCGCCCAACCATATGAGCGCATCCTGCTCTATCTCTCTCCCACTTTTCTGGAAACATACAGCACAAAAGAAGCACCTTTGACCAGGTGCTTTGAAACTGCCCAGTACCGCCATTCCCAGGTCCTGCGCCTTTCCCAGGAAACGCTGGCTCCTTTTAAAGTCCTGCTTCAGAAATTAGAAGCAAACACCAATTTCAGAAATGATGATTTTGCAGCTCCCTTACTTGCAAAAGCCCTGTGCCTGGAATTTCTCATTGAATTAAACAGGATCACCCTCTCCCCCAAAGCCGGATTTCTCACAGAAAGCACCCTGGATTACCGCATTTCCGGCCTGTTGGCCTATATCAACAGCCATTTGGAAGAGCCTATGGACGTAGCTTCCCTTTCTGCTTTAAGCGGCTTAAGCTCCTATCACATGATGCGCCTGTTTAAACAGGAAACCGGCTATACGGTTGGAAATTACATTACGGAAAAGCGGCTGATCAAGGCAAGAGACCTGATGAGCCAGGGCACCTGCGCCACACAGGCCTGCTACCTCTGCGGTTTCCAGAACTATTCCTCCTTTTTACGTGCATACAAAAAACGCTATCCAGGACGCCCCAAAGACATCCTGAACAGCGTTTAATATCCTGTTTCACTTTATCCAAGTGTAGTATAGCCGTAAGCATTTACCAGTGCATCCAGCTTTATTCCCTTTTCGCAAAGAGGGCATTTTCTGTAATCATAATAAATATAATCGGTCACATCCTCCGGGCTGTAGATGGATGTGATCGGGCATCCGTTTAACTCATCCAGTGTACTAAACACAGCCGCTGCGCTCTGCAGTTTTCCGCCATAATACTGGATCGCCTCAATACTCTTATTCAGACTCAGTCCCGTTGTCACAACAGCTGTAAGGATCACCACATTTTTCCCATGGACCATCGGTAAAATATTCTCACGAAATACCATCTGGCTGTTGCTGTTATATTCCGGAGTGATCACATAAATAGTCTTGTGGGCGTTGGTAGAAAGAACACCGGCCCTTGTCAGCTCTTCTGCCAGATAAGCTCCGATCACCTGGGTTCCTTCCAGACACACGATCGTATCCACTACCTTGTCAAATAAAAACCGCTCTGCCAGGTGCTTTGCAACCTCCTGTGCTTCACTGAGTCTTGTCTTAAGGGTGGTCATGTCCAGATAATAATTAATATGGGCATGATTGGTAGCAAAATGTCCCGGTGTTGCCTTAAGAGGTGCCTTACTTCCCGATGCAAAGATCTTTACATAACGATTATCCATAAATGTGCCTCCTTTTCAGAAAAGTTACTGATATTCCCCTTATTTTTTAATAATATTATACAAAACCAAGATTATATTCGCAAGACTTTTATGCAAAAAGGACAGCCATTTCTGACTGTCCTCACTGATCTACAGATCCATTTTCAGTTTTATACCTGCTGGTCTTCCCTAGACTGGTCTGGCTTTTCTTCTGAAGCATCTGCTACAATATTTTCTGCACCTGCTTCATTTTCTTTTTCTTCTGCAACAGCTGTCTCCGGACTTTCAGCTGCATCCTCTTTCTCCAGATGCTCTGTATCCGGAATACCTTCGCCGTCTTCCTTCTTCTCCTCCGGCTCCGGCAATCCCTTCACCTCACGGAAGATCTTCATAAATTCCTTACCTGTAATGGTCTCTTTCTCGATCAGGAACGCTGCGATCTTATCCATAGCTTCTCTGTCATCGCTTAACAGACGGATTGCCTCATCATAAGCATTTTTCAGGATCTTCATAACTTCCTGGTCAATGTCTGCTGCTGTGGCATCACCGCAGTTTAATACAGTACGGCCGGTCAGATACTGGTTCTCCTGGCTCTCAAGTCCCATAAGACCGAATTTCTCAGACATACCATACTGGGTCACCATAGCTCTTGCCAGATTGGTAGCCTGCTGGATATCATTGGCTGCACCGGTGGTAACAGTCTCAAAAACGATCTCCTCAGCTGCACGGCCGCCCATTAACTCAACCAGTCTTGCCTCTAATTCCTTCTTGGTACTTAAATACTTCTCTTCTTCCGGCACATTCATAACATATCCCAAAGCACCCATAGTTCTTGGAACAATGGTGATCTTCTGGACCGGTTCAGAATGTTTCTGCAGAGCACTGACTAATGCATGACCTACTTCATGGTAAGATACAATGCGGCGCTCTTCCTTGCTCATAATGCGGTCCTTCTTCTCCTTACCAACAAGAACCACCTCAACTGCCTCAAACAGATCCTTCTGGGAAACAGCGTTTCTGCCGTTCTTAACCGCATTGATGGCAGCCTCGTTCATCATATTGGCAAGGTCCGCACCAACAGCGCCGGAAGTTGCAAGGGCAATTTCCTTAAAGTCTACAGTCTCATCTAACAGCACATCTTTGGAATGTACTTTTAAAATGCTGATACGTCCATTTAAGTCTGGTTTATCTACAACTACACGGCGGTCAAAACGTCCTGGACGAAGAAGAGCCGGATCCAGGATCTCCGGACGGTTGGTTGCACCAAGAACTAAAAGTCCCTTTGTAGAGTCGAAACCATCCATCTCAGAAAGCAGCTGATTTAAAGTCTGCTCACGCTCATCATTTCCGCCCATACGGCTGTCACGGCTGCGTCCGATGGCATCGATCTCATCAATAAAGATGATACAAGGAGCATTTTCCGTTGCATTCTTAAACAGGTCACGGACACGGGATGCGCCCACACCTACGAACATTTCCACAAAGTCAGAACCTGACAGGGAATAAAATGGAACATGTGCTTCACCGGCTACTGCCTTTGCAAGAAGGGTCTTACCGGTTCCCGGAGGGCCTACTAACAGGGCACCCTTTGGAAGCTTCGCACCGATCTTGGTGTACTTTCCAGGATTGTGAAGGAAATCCACGATCTCAGTTAAAGACTCTTTTGCTTCATCTTCACCTGCCACATCTTTAAAAGTAATTCCTGTTTCTTTCTGGACGTACATCTTGGCGTTGCTCTTGCCTACGCCCATAATTCCGCCGCCGCCCATACGCTTCATGGTAAAGTTCATAATAAACAGCAGGAACAGGAATGGAAGTGCATAACTTAATATCTCTAACAGTAATGCATTGGAAGTATTATTTTCCCTGTTTGTAACAACGTTGTTCTTTAAAATACGGTCTACAAACTGGTAATCTCCTTCCAGACGTACTACATAGTACTTCATCTGCTGGGAATAGTTGGTGTCATCTGCCTTTGGCTTTACCTCAATAATGGTGCTTCCAACGCTGATGGACTCTACCTTGCCATTTTCTACCATGTTTACAAACTCATTGTAAGACAGTTCCTGACGCTGTCTGGCGTTGACAGTGGAGTTCATCCAGCCCACGATCAGGATCGTCAGCAATGCAGCGATCACCAGCATGGTAATGGTTTGCCAATTACTGTTCTGATTCTGTTTGTTGTTATTATCCATACTGTATAAATTCTCCCTCTAACAGGCTTTTTCGTGCACGCATAAAATGTGCCAGAGCCTATTCTTTTCTATTATAATGTGAGTCTAACCATAAATCAAGGAAAGAACTATTAAAATTCTGAAAACAAAAGCAGGATCTTCCCCTTCATCTCCACTTTAGATTATTAGTTTTTTAAGATTTTTACATTTTTTTGAAAAAAGTCCCTAGATTTCTGATTTCCATAGTTGTATAATATATCAGTTTTTAATAAAACCGTAAACAAAAACCTATACCCAACTTACCACTAAAAGGAGGTTCCCCACTATGCCAGTAAAATACGTATTCGTAACCGGCGGCGTTGTTTCCGGACTTGGAAAAGGCATTACCGCAGCTTCCCTTGGCCGTCTTTTAAAAGCCAGAGGTTACAAAGTTACCATGCAGAAATTTGACCCCTACATCAATATCGATCCAGGTACCATGAACCCGGTACAGCACGGCGAAGTTTTCGTTACCGATGACGGCGCTGAAACTGACCTTGACCTTGGACATTATGAGCGTTTCATCGATGAGAGCCTGACTAAAAATTCCAACGTAACTACCGGTAAAGTTTACTGGACCGTTCTGCAGAAAGAGCGCCGTGGAGACTTTGGCGGAGGTACGGTACAGGTCATCCCCCACATCACCAATGAAATTAAGAGCCGTTTCCACCGCAATTATAATGATAACGAAACCGAGATTGCCATCATCGAAGTTGGCGGTACTGTTGGCGACATCGAAAGTCAGCCATTCTTAGAGGCGATCCGCCAGTTCCAGCATGATGTTGGCCCAGGCAACACCTGTCTCATCCACGTCACCCTTATCCCTTATTTAAAAGCATCTGAAGAATTAAAGACCAAACCAACCCAGGCAAGCGTAAAAGACCTGCAGGGAATGGGAATTCAGCCGGACATCCTGGTATGCCGTTCCGAGCATCCGTTAGATGACAATATCAAGAGCAAGATCGCATTATTCTGTAATGTACCAAAGACCCATGTTCTTCAGAACCTGGATGTAGAAGTTCTTTACGAGGTTCCTCTTGTAATGGAAGAAGAGCATCTGGCACAGGTTGCCTGCGAATGCTTAAATCTGCCATGCCCGGAACCAGACTTAAAAGACTGGACCGCTATGATCTATGCATGGAAGCATCCTGAAAAAGATGTGACCGTTGCGCTGGTAGGAAAATATACACAGCTTCATGACGCTTATATCTCTGTTGTAGAAGCATTGAAGCACGGTGCTGTTGCCAACAGGGCACAGGTACACATTAAATGGGTAGACTCTGAGACTGTAACTTCTGAAAATGTAGATGAAAAATTAGGAGATGTTTCCGGTATCCTGGTACCGGGCGGCTTCGGCGACCGTGGTATTGACGGCATGATCTGCGCCATCCGCTATGCAAGAGAGCACCAGGTTCCGTTCCTCGGCCTCTGCCTTGGCATGCAGCTTTCCATCGTAGAATTTGCAAGAGATGTGATCGGCTGGAATGACGCCCACAGCGTAGAATTGGATCCTGCTACTACTCATCCTGTGATCCACCTGATGCCAGATCAGGACGGTATCGAAGATATCGGCGGTACCTTAAGACTTGGTTCCTATCCATGTGTTCTGGATAAAAATTCCAAGGCTTACGGTCTTTACGGCGAAGAAACCATCCATGAGCGCCACAGACACCGTTATGAAGTAAACAACGATTACCGTACTTTCCTTACAGAGCATGGCATGATGTTATCCGGTATGTCTCCTGATAACCGTATTGTAGAAATGATCGAACTGCCAGATCACCCATGGTTCGTAGGAACCCAGGCTCATCCGGAACTGAAGTCCCGTCCAAACCGCCCACATCCACTGTTTAAGGGATTCATTGAGGCATCTTTAAAAAATCAGGACAAATAATAAACAGTAAATTAAAAACCTGGCTGAATAAAAACTATTAAAAAAACACATCCTGTTTACAGCAAGACAGATCACTGATCCAAAAGCTGTTTACAGGAGGTGTTTTTTTATGGAAAAATATAATTTCAAAGACAATTCTGATCTAAAAAATAATACGGCTGAAAATCTCTTTGATGACTCAGACATCCAGGCCTGCTCCGCCACCGACTGCACCGGCCTGATCCCGGCACTGCCACAGGACGAAGCAGAGGTGGAAGCATATGAGGATATTTATCCCTATATCACCAAAGCACAGAAAACGCAGAAACCATAAGATCATTTTTCTTTTACAACTGCATTTTCAAAGCAGATCTCTTTGTCTACCCATTCCTTCATATTATCATGAACGGTAACTTCCAGATTTTCTGCTTTCACATTCTTGGCATTCTTCACATAGATGCCATTGATCTTTCCTTCCTGGAAATCCGGACCGCAGCATGGGCGGAAATCATATCCTTTAATAGGATATTTGGTAGTTTTTTCCAGTTCCAGACGGATATTATTTAATGTAAGATCTTCTATAGGCGCACTGTCCTTTCCTGCAATATAAATACTGCCTTCGCCCTTGCAGCGCACATTGGTAATAGATAATCCTTTGATCTTTCCGGAAGGGATCTCATCTTTCCTGTTGATGGAAGCAATATTGATGGGCTCTGCAAAGCCCCACCAGCACTCAGACACATTTTTTGTACGGATCACACAATTATTGATCAGAACATTTTCAATATTTCCCTGGTCTCTTAACTGGAAGGAAATACCTCTGTTCGTATCATAAATACTGCAGTTATCAATGATGATATCCTTAAAATCATCTACACTTTCTGTACCGATTTTAATGGCAGCACTGGTAGATGCCAGTGTACAGCCGGAGATCACAATATCTTCACAGGGACCATAGTGATGATTTGCTTCTGTAGTCTTTAATACGATACAGTCATCTGCTGCCTCAATATGGCAGTTGCTGATACGTACATGTTTACAGTGGTCCGGGTCAATGCCATCACAGTTTGCCATCATACGGTTATTTAAAATACGGACACCGCTGATCTCCACTTCTTCACATCCAACCAGGTGAGTGGTCCAAAATCCGCTCTTTCTGATCGTTACATTCTGGATGGTCAGATGGGTACAGTGTTCCATCAGGATCAGAGGAATTCGAGGATAGAAGGCACCATCGATCTGATCTTCTCTTACCTCTCCATAATAGATTTCTTCTGAACCATCGATCACACCGCCGCCACTGATGCGTACTCCGTCTGTATCCCTGGAATAGATAAAATACTGCCGCGGTTTTCCATCATACTCGCAGTTTACAAAAGTAGGAACTTCTACCATATGGTCATGTCCCCGCTTTGCCAGCTCACTAATATACTGGTAATCATTCAGATCTTCACTGGCCTTAAGTACAGCCCCTGTTTCTACCACCAGTTCTACATGACTTTTTAATACGATTGAACCGGAAAGATAGGTGTGACCTCCTTCCATTATAACTACACCACCGCCCTGCTCACTGCACAGGTCAATGGCTTTCTGTATAACATGGGCATCATTGGTCTTTCCATCACCTGCTGCCCCCAGCTCCATAACACGATATCCCATTTTGCCTTTGCCTCCTTAAAATAAGATCATAAATCATATGATTTTATTTTCCATTTTTATCCAAAATAGTCAATCCGAAAAACCGTGTCGTTCTGCCACATTTCCGTGTTTTCACAATTTTACGGTTTTTTCCATTTATAAACTGCTTAGTGTCCCAAAGAAGTAATATAATCCGTAGGCGTCATTCCCGTCTGCTTTTTAAACAGCTGTGAAAAATACTGGGGATTGTTTCCACAGCCTACCTGCTCCGCTACATTTTTTATCGGTTCCTCCGGATTTTTTGCGATCAGTTCCTTGGCCTTTCCAATACGCATTTTTGTAAGATACTGGGAAAATTTCTGTCCGGTTTCTTTGTAAAATTTCTTGCTTACATAATCTACATTCATAAATAAATAATTTTCAGCGATCCATTTTAGCGTAAGGGCCGAATCCTGAAGGTGCTGCTCCACATAGACATAGATCTGGGATACCATAGGTGAAACTGTCTCTTCTCCTTCTTTTAAACTTACCAGGTCCCGGAATTTGTCAGAGATCATCGTTCTTAAAAGATCCAGATCTTCTTCTTTTTCCATCTTAGTCAGCCACTGGGCCAGATCTACAGTGGAAAACGTCTGAAAATCCGAAGCCATTTTCAAAAACAGATTTCCTGCCAGCTGCTTTAAAAAGTCTATATTATCAATACTGTTTAACAGTTCCACCGCCTGATCCGTCTTTTCCCGGTTGCCCTCCTGAATCTGCTGATACAGAACACGGATCTGATCAATGACCCAGTTATAATTACAGATAGCTGTAATATGAAAATGGTTTATGTAATAGATCATGCTGTAACGCAGAAGTTTTCCTGTTACCTGGGTAAGAAGTGTCTTTAAAGAAGAATAATTCTCCTCCCGGATCTCTGTTGTGATCTTCTGCCCCTCCGGTGAAAGCTGCTGCAAAAACACATGAAGATCGTCACAGGCTTTACCTGCATTCTGCATAAACAGCACCAGGGTATTTTTTACATACATTCCATACAGAATGGTCTGGGGCATTTTTTCTTCCATATATGCTTTCAACTGCTGTAAAAAAGACGGCAGACCCTGAAATTCCAGATAATACACATAAAACAGACGGTAGGCTGCAAAATGAAAATCCAGATACTGTTCATAGGGAGAAATGATCTCCTCCAGCGTCATTTTTTCATCCAGACAGTCATTGATGATACTGGAAAGTACACTGTGGAACATTCCATCATAGAGAACGAACTGCTGCTGGAGCATTTTCCGTTCTCTGGCCTGTTTTTCATGATCTTCCCGGCACTGTTCAATACACTCCAGGATCTGTGTTTCATTACATGGTTTTAAAAGATAATGGCGGATACCATAGCTCATGGCTTCCTTGGCATACTCAAACTCCCCATAACCGGATAAAATAATAAACTGGATCTGCAGGTCAGTCTGACGGATTTTGCGGATCAGTTCCAAGCCTCCCATACCTGGCATACGGATATCCGTAAGTACGATATCCGGTGACTCATCCAGGATCATATCATAGGCTTCGATCCCATTTTTACAAAGTCCGATCACTTCAATGTCATGTTTTTTCCAGTCAATAATATTAAAGATCGTCTCTCGTATAATACGTTCATCATCTGCAATCAGTAATTTCAGCATGTCTCTTCTTCCTTCCGAAACGGCATTTTGATTGTTGCCACTGCAAAATCATGTTCATTTGATAATGTAAGTCCATACTCTTCCCCAAATAAAAGCCGGATCCTCTGGTCGATATTTAACAGACCAATTCCAAACCCATGAGGGCTTCTGCTTTTATTTTTTAATTTTTCCAGCAATTCCTCTTCAAAATTGGAACCTTCATTTCTCACCTGGATCGTAAGAACTCCCTCTTTTACCTCTGCCTGCAAATAAATATGACACACCTCCGTCATTTCTTCCATGCCATAGTGAATGGCATTTTCTACCAGAGGCTGAATGGTAAGAGGCGGGATCATTCCCTCTTTTGCTTTCTCATCTGTGATCACCTTAAACTCCAGCCGTTCCTCAAACCGGATCTTCTGGATGGTGATATAAGAGTCTACCAGTTCCAGTTCATAGGCCAGTGTTACCAGGGTCTTCTGGCTGGAAAGGGAAACTCTTAAAAGATTTCCCAGAGACTCTACCATCTGGGAGATCACTTCATTTCCCATGGCTTTCGCTCTCCAGTTAATCGTTTCCAGTGTATTATACAGAAAATGGGGGCTGATCTGGGAACGCAGCGCTTTTAACTGCGCATCCTTTGCCAGGATCTCATTTACATAATTGACCTTTACCAGATTTTGGATCCTTAATGCCATCTGATGAAACTGATGGTGCAAAGCGCCGATCTCATTAGGCTGTGATCCGTAATCCTCTTCCTCCGGTTCCAGTTCCAGCTCATTCTGGGTAAACAGTTTCATTTTCTGGATCAGGGCATCAAACTGGCGGATGATCCCCCGGATCAGACGACTGGAAAGATACCAGATAAACAAAATCCCAACCAGAAAGATCATAAATGTAGTCTGCATGGAAACGGTAAGCGCACCTGCAACTTCATCAAAGGGCGCCAGTGTCACATAACTGTACTGATAATGGGGAAGCGTTCCTTTCACGGCAAAATATTTATGACCATCATAAGAAACGATCTTATAGGTAGTAAAAGGATCTGTAATCAGCTCCTCTGCCCTCTGATCCGTTAAAGAAGAGGAAGCATAGATCAGGCTTCCGCTCTGATTGGCGATCACCACTTTCTGATCCTTATACTGGGAAGCAAAACGGACTGCCTCAGATACTACCTGTTCCAGGTCCAGGCCGATCACCATATTTCCCAAAGGCTCCAAAGACATGTTCCGGATCTGACGTACATTCCTGCTGAGAAGCATATAAGGCTGCCTGGTAGCATGGGTCCAGGTAACTGCTCCCTCTTTCTCATAACCGTTCTGTATTGCTGCATCTAACAAAAAACCGGGTGTCCGCTTTAACGTGACCCAGTTGGTACAGTTCACATATTCCCCGTTTTTGCTGTAAACAGCTGCATAAGCAATGCCATTGGACCGGAAAAGAGTTGCGTATTCTGTAAGGGCATTATTAATGGTACGGTTATATTCTGTGATCGCCGGCGCGTCTTCCGGTGACGGAAGATCTGACAGACAATCCTGAATAGAAGAAGAACCAAGGATCAGATTAGAAATATATTCTGCATTTTCCATTTTCTGGGAAATCTGAGCTGATGTCACGGAAAGTCTGGATGCCATAGAGTCAAAAAGAAGCTTATTATAGGCATTTGTATACAGCCGGTACCCAAACACAGCACATAACAGCATGGTCACACTGTTAAAAAGCACTATGGTAAGGATCTTATATTTTAAAGACCAGTGCCTGAACCGGCCAATTAATATGCGTATATTTTTTTTCATATATTTCCCGTTTCTTCCTTAATTATTGTATATCTCCTGACATTCACATTATACTTTTTTTCAAAAATAATTCAATTCTGCACAAAAAAGAAGTCGGTTTTTTGAACGAACTGCTCCGTTTTAACTATTAAGAACAAAAAAATTATGCGCTATAATGTGGAACATAAACAAGCAGATATCCTTTCGGACCACGAAAGGATCCAATTTCAAGGAGGTTACAATATTATGAAAAAGAAATTAGCAGTCCTTCTTACTGCAGCTCTTGCCGCTGCATCTTTAACCGCCTGCGGCGGATCTTCTTCCTCAGGCAGCTCTGACACCAGCGCAGCTGATACAAACACTTCCCAGTCTGCACAGTCAGATGGCGGCAGCAGTGATTCCTCCAGCCTGGTTATGGCATGGTGGGGAAATCAGACCAGAAATGAACGTACCCAGAAGATCCTGGACATGTACAGCGAAGAAAATCCTGGTGTTACCATTGACGGACAGTTCTCCGAATTCAACGACTACTGGAACAAACTGGCAACCGCAGCAGCAGGACATTCCATGCCAGACATCGTTCAGATGGACTACAAATATTTACAGCAGTATGTAAACAACAATCTGTTAGTTGATCTTACTCCTTACATTGAGGACGGAACCATTGATACAGCAAGCTGCAACCAGGATGTTTTAAACTCCGGTAAGGTTGGAGATGGCTTATATGCACTGTGCAATGGTATCAATGCACCAGCTCTGTTATACAACAAGACTTTACTTGATGAAAACGGTATCACTGTAAAAGACAACATGACCATGGATGAGTTCATCGCTCTTTCCAGGGAAATCGAAGAAAAAACCGGTTACAAGACCAACCTTTGCTACAACCAGAACGAGCAGTTCTTAGAGTACTTCCTTCGTGCAGATGACATTGTTCTGTACCAGGATGGAAAAATGGGCGGAGAGTCCGCTGAACCATATGTAAACTTCTTCAAACTGTATGAAGATGGTATTAAAGATGGCTGGGTCGTTGATCCTTCTGTATTTGCAGAGCGTACCATCGGTTCTGTTGAACAGGATCCATTAGTATATGGTTCCAGTCCTGAGACCATGTCCTGGTGCTCTTTCTCCTACTCCAACCAGTTAACTGCGATCAAGAACGCAGCTCCGGAAGGCACTGAGATCGGTATCACCACCTGGCCATCTGCAGATCCTGAAAAATCTGACTACTTAAAGCCAAGCCAGTTCTTCGCTATCTCTGCTGACTCCAAAAATCCTGCAGAAGCAGCAAAGATCTTAAACTACATCACAAACTCTGTAGACTGCAACAATGTTCTTCTTGCTGAACGTGGAATCCCGCTGTCCAGTGATGTAGCAGAAGCTATTTCTTCTAACCTGGATGAAAGCAGCCAGCAGGTAATTGACTTCATCTACAATGTTGTAGATCCTCACTCTTCACAGGTAAATCCACCAAGTGCTGATGGTTCCAGTGAAGTAAACGATCTGATCAACAAACTGGAAGAGCAGGTATGCTACGGACAGCTGTCCGCAGAAGATGCAGGCGCACAGCTCTTTGAGCAGGGCAACTCCATTATGGCTTCCAAAGCTTCCAAGTAAACGTATCTACTTTTATTGATTACTCTCTTTTTAATTACCATATCCTTTTATAATTCAGGGCGGTCCTCCCGCCCTGAACCATTGTAAACTATCTTTTATCCCAAGACATCCAAAAACAGGAGGTTTGACATGAAAACCATTCGCAGCTTGTTTAACCGGGAAGATACAGCAGGCATCATGTTTACTCTTCCCTTTACCCTGGGCTTTCTCTTCTTTATGATCGTTCCCATGGGCATTTCCCTTTATTATTCCTTTTGCAAATATAATATTTTGTCCCCGCCTGTTTTTACAGGTCTTGATAACTTTAAAAATATGATCGCTGATGGTACTTTTTTACAGACCATCAAAGTTACTTTCTTCTTTGCTTTTGTATCTGTTCCTTTAAAGCTGATCTTCGCTTTACTGGTTGCAATGCTCCTGTTAAAAAACACCAAAATGTCCGGTATTTACAGAGCAGCTTACTATCTGCCTTCCATTATCGGAGGTTCTGTAGCAGTCGCTATCCTTTGGAAGCGTATGTTCGCTATGGACGGTGTTGTAAATAAACTTTTAGGTTCTATTGGTATTAAAACCAGTATTTCCTGGTTAGGTGATACAAAAACAGCCATCTGGATCCTGATCCTGTTAGCTGTATGGCAGTTTGGTTCTTCCATGCTGATCTTCTTATCTTCTTTAAAGCAGATCCCGACTTCTCTTTATGAGGCAGCCATGGTAGACGGTGCCAACCCGGTATCCCGTTTCTTTAAGATCACACTTCCTCTGCTGACACCAACTATTTTCTTTAACCTGGTTATGCAGATGATCAACGGATTTCTGGCATTTACCCAGTGCTACATCATTACACAGGGTAAGCCAATGAACTCCACTTTGCTTTACACCGTTTATATGTATCAGCAGTCATTTGAGTTTTACAACACTGGTTATGGCGCTGCCATGGCTTGGGTCATGCTGCTGATGATCGGACTGATCACCCTGTTCCTGTTTGCAACCAAGCGGTTCTGGGTATATGAAGGAGGACTGTAGACATGAAGGAAAAACGTCTGGCAGGAGCTGCGCTCTACCACATCATCATATTTGCCATTGGTATCATCATGGTCTATCCTCTGATCTGGATGGTTATGAGCTCCTTTAAGGAGACCAACACCATTTTCACAACCGCCAGTTCCCTGATCCCGGAACATTTTGTAACGGATAACTACGCAAACGGCTGGAAAGGATTTGCAAAGATCTCTTTTTCCACTTTCTTTAAAAACTCTATCTTCATCTCCGTGATCGCTACCATTGGAACCATTGCTTCCTCTGCTGTTGTAGCCTACGGTTTCGCAAGATTTAAGTTCCGTGGAAAAGGAATTTTATTTTCCGCAATGCTGTTATCCATGATGCTTCCTGCACAGGTTCTTATGATCCCGCAGTATCTGTGGTACCAGAAATTAGGCTGGGTCGGTTCTTTCCTTCCCCTGACTGTCCCATACTTCTTCGCGATCCAGGGATTTTTCGTATACCTGCTTTCCAACTTCATCGGCGGTATTCCGATCGAACTGGACGAAGCAGCAAAGATCGACGGCTGTTCCTACTGGGGCATCTTTACAAGGATCATGATCCCTCTGATCAAACCGGCTGTTGTAACCGGCTGTATCTTCTCCTTTATGTGGAGATGGGATGATTTCCTTTCTGCCCTGCTTTATATCAATAAAACCGCCATGTATCCGGTCAGCCTGGCATTAAAACTGTTCTGCGACCCAGGTTCTTCTTCCGACTACGGCGCTATGTTCGCAATGGCAAGCCTTTCCATCCTTCCATCCGTACTGATCTTCATTTTCTTCCAGAAATACCTGGTAGAAGGAATTAGTACCTCTGGTCTGAAGGGTTAAACCAAACAGATAAGCATTTCCATTTCAACCAGCAAATGCGCTGTTGGCGCATTCGGGATATGTATAATACATAAAAAAGCCCATGCAGCTGCCATTCAGGCAGCCTGCATAGGCTTTTTTCTCATTCTTTTTATTTCTCATGCATAAATCTTCCAAGGAATTCCATCGTCTGCTCTCTTTGAGGATTTGCAAAAATATCAGCCGGTGTTCCCTCTTCTACGATGACACCGTTTGCCATGTATACAACATGGGTAGATACATCTCTTGCAAATGCCATCTCATGAGTAACAATGATCATGGTCAGACCTTCTTTTGCAAGCTTGCGCATAACTTCCAGAACCTCTCCAACCATCTGGGGATCCAGCGCGGATGTGGGCTCATCAAACAGCAGTACCTCAGGCCATAGCCAGGGCTCTTGCAATGGCTACACGCTGTTTCTGACCGCCGGAAAGCTGTCTTGGTTTTGCATTGATATAAGGAGCCATGCCAACTTTTTCCAGGTAATACATGGCCTTCTGCTTTGACTCTTCCTTACCCTTCTTTAACACCTTGACCTGTCCCACCATGCAGTTTTCAAGAACGGTCATGTTGTTGAACAGGTTAAAGCTCTGGAATACCATACCAACTCTGGAACGGTATTTCGGTGCATTTACCTTTGCATCGGCAATGTTATTTCCATGATATAAAATCTCGCCGGTAGTCGGTGTTTCCAGTAAGTTTAAGCAGCGAAGCAAGGTGGACTTACCGGAACCGGAAGCTCCGATGATACAGGTAACATCCTTGCTGTTTACTGTAAAATCAATATCCTTTAAGACCAGATTGGTGCCAAAGGTCTTGCTTAAATGGCGGATCTCCAAAATCTTTTCGCTCATTACTGCTCCTCCTTCTTATCATCCGGATAACGGTACATACCACTGGTATAAGCCAGTGTATCTGTGGTTGCCAGGTCAAAATTGTCTGCACCATCCATCTTCTTCTCCCACAGACGCAGCAGTCTGGAGCAGGTAAATGTCATGATAAAATACATGATCATGGTAATGGTATAGGTCTCAAAGTTCATGTAAAGGGCACCTGCAGCTGCCTTTGTCTTATACAGCAGTTCTGCCACACCAATAACAGAAAGCACGCAGCTGTCCTTGATATTGATGATCAGGTTGTTGCCGATCTGAGGCATCAGGTTACGCAGAGCCTGAGGCAGGATAACGTAGATCATAGTCTGAACATGGGTCATACCAATGGATTTTGCTCCTTCAGTCTGTCCCGGGTCAATAGAAAGGATACCGCCTCGTACAGTCTCTGCCATATAGGCACCTGTATTAATAGATAAGATAAAATAAGCAGCCTGGGTAATAGTAGAATTAATTCCCAGCAAAGGCATAAGGCCATAGTAGATAAACATAGCCTGGGCCATCATAGGTGTACCCCTGAAAAATTCCACATAAGCATTTAAGATCAGCCGTATGATCCACAAAGCTCCCTTCTTTAAAGGATTGTCTCCCTTTTCAGAAGGAATGGTCTGGACAATACCTACGGCAAAGCCGATGAGGCATCCTACCAGCGTACCTACTAAAGCGATCTTTAAGCTGACGCCTGCACCCTGCAGCATAGACATGCCGTAGCGGTTGAATACGACCATTACACGGCCCAAAAAATCTGTTGGCATAACTTTCTCCTTTTTATCTCTTCAATTAGTTTGCCAGAGGCTGTACGGAAATTGCCTCATCCATCATTGCAGAGAAATCATCTTTTGTCATCTTGGACAGAACACTGTCAATAGCTTCCTTTAACTCAGTATTGCCCTTCTTTAAGGAAATACCAATGTTGATATCCTCGTCAGTTACCTGGAAATCATCTTCGCCGCCGCCAAATTCAAGAAGCTTGAAATCTGGATAAGCAACTAAAGCACCCTTACCGGTTGGCTGGTCAGTTACAACCAAATCACACTTGTCAGCATTTAAGGACATCAGCATATCTGGTGCACTTGCTGTTGCAGCTAAGATATTTGCATCCTGGATCTGTGGAAGGCAGGTATCATACCAGATGGTGCTCTGCTGGGAAGTACAGGTTGCACCAGCCAGGTCAGCTACGCTCTTAGCGTCAGCGTACTTACTGCCGTTCTTAACCAGGGTAACGATGGTTGCATAGTAATATGGCTCAGTAAAATCAACTGCCTGAAGACGCTCTGTAGTAATGGACTGACCGGCAATAACGCAGTCAACCTGTCCAGTGCTTACAGCAGGGATCAGTGAATCCCAGTCAAGACGAACGATCTGCAGGTCATATCCTAACTCATCACAGATCTTCTTTGCCATCATAACATCGTATCCATAAGCATATTCGTTGCTGTCATTAATTGGTACAGCGCCGTTGGAATCATCTGGCTGTGTCCAGTTGTATGGTGCGTATGCACACTCCATAGCTACCTTTAAAACCTTCTTTTCGCCGGAAGCTGCTGTAGCCTCTTCAGCTGCGCTTTCTCCTGCTGCGCTTGTCTGCTCTGCCGGAGCTGCTGTAGTAGCTGCTGTATTATTTCCGCCACATGCTGTTAATGCACCTGCTGCCATTATTCCAGCAAATGCCAGGCTCATTGTTCTCATTACATTTCTTTTCATAATTGTTCTCTCCTTTTGCCTGTATTTCGAAAGTCTGTTATCAAAAAATACCTGTCCTTATAACAAACAGACATGTCACCTGGCGGTAACATCACCATAAATGAAAGCCATACCTGTTACCAGGTATGACTTCTTCGTTTTCCTTGGCTTCTTTCGCGAAACAGCCTTCCTGACTGCTGATTTTTATATAAATCAGCATTTTCCCGCTTAGTATAGCATAACTGCTCCGCTTTTCCAATAGTAATTTTTATTTTAACAGGCCATATTTTCCACTATATTTTCCTACTTTTTCCCAGCTTCCTTAGAAACTGCCTCTGCTTCCTCTGCCTTTTTAATCATCAGGTCTGTCATTTTCTGCTGATACTCTTCATCCGCCGTGATCTCATTTCCCTGTTCATCTGCCTCCACAGCGAACAAGAAAGTTCTTGCATCATTGATCTCATAGCTGCAGGTTACAAATGTATACAGCGCTTTCACCGGGTATTCTACGGTTTCCGCATAGGAGCAAGGGGCGATCATCTCTTTTACAAACTCATCAAAAGCTTCCTGACTCTTAAAACGGGTCTTGCGCACAATGGGCTTTGCCTCTCCATAATAGCAGGATACCGCCTTTAAACGTATCTCCCGTTCAGGAGTATAAATAGAAAAATACTGATGCTCTTTAAAATAAGAAGGGTCTTTATAGCGGACAATATCTTTAAACATGCTTCCGTTCTTCATATTGTGGCCGTAAAGGATATTATTTCTTCCCTCAAAGTCACCTTCGCTTTCGTAGTCCAGATAAATACTTCCGGCTACACTTGCTTCCCCGTTAAAATCATGTTTCAGATAAAAATCATTATCTGTTCCCTGTACAATAGGATAACTGATCTTTGTATCTGGAATATGGATCCAGCCAATGGTATCAGGATTTTCCTTTTTTAATGTATCAAAATCATAGGGTGACTGGTATTCCTCTTTTTCAGGTTCTGTCTCCAGTTCCTGTTTTTCTGTTTCTTCTATTGTAATGGTCTCCTGGGTCGTCTGGGCTGCTTCCCTTGCAAGGCGTTCATACTCTTCCTGGGCTCTTTTATCTGCAAGATAACTGCGCAAAGTCAGGCCGCCGCTTACTAAAAATACCAGAAGTGCAACGCAGACCAGTATTTTCCACAGAGTATCTCTGCCGCTTTTTTTACTGTCTTCCATACATCATTCTGTCCTTTCCAAGATGTTTTCCTTAAAAGATCATGCTGTATGTGTCTTCTTTACAGGCTCTTTCTCCCACTGTCCGGATCTTGCCACAGCCTCATGCATTAAAAGGAGCAGTTCCATAAAGCTTCTGAAGCTTACCTGGCAGCGTTTTTCCTTCCAGCCAACCGTTCCCTGCCAGGTAGAATTCCTGCGAAACAGCACCCGGACTACAAAGGTTGCCGGACTATAATTTCCATTTTCCACACGGAAACTGCGTGAAATGATCACTGCCGGTTCTTTTTCCTGTTCCGGAAGAGGATCGATCATTTCCGCGATCTTTTCCCTCAGCTCAAATTCATTATAAAAAGCCCGTCTGTCTTCTACTGCCGGATGGGACACATCCCCGCTCATCACATGACCTTCATAATTGTTTACAGTGACTTCACACATCTTTTTGCCAAGTCCATAGGGAAGTCTTGTTACACCTTCCCCTAACTGCTGGTCTAAAAAGTCCATCAGTTCCATAAAGCTGTCAAAATGTCTTTTGGCGTTCGTTCCGATCTGTTCGATCTGCCCCTGCCAGGAAGCATAATAACGATACTGGACCCGCAGGCAAAAATCCGCAAGTTTTCCTCTTGTTTCAGACTTTAATCCTTCTATTCTTACTTCCCTGCTTTCCTCTTTCAGATCCAGATATTCTTTTTTGCTGAAATTGCGGTGGTCCACACTTTTCATAGGGTAATGGATCTCCTCAAACAGCTCCTCTAAAGCAAACACCATTTCAGAAAGGCTGTAAAAAACAATGCCATACTCCTTACTTTCATGATTGATCCTTCCTTTTAATATCCTGTTTTCAAAATCATCCACTGCAATATGGATCTGACGATAAGAATTCGGTATTGCTCCAGTCTTTGCTACTGACATTTTTTCACCCACTTTCTGTTTATTATTCTGTTTTATACTATTTTCAGTATAGCAGTTTCCGGTTACAAATCGGTTACAAAATACTTAATTTTTTCGTTTTTTCGTCTTAATAAACTGGACATTTCCATAGCGTATAGTTATACTTATTGTATAAATTCAAATGCACGATATAAAAATGATATATAAAGGAGCCCTGCCATTATGCCATCTTCTTCTGAACAGAGACCAACGATCCATGTACAGACCCTTGGCGGTTTTTCTATCCGCACAAACGGCTGCCAGATCAATGACAACAGCAATCAGTCAAAAAAGCCCTGGGCATTATTAGAGTATCTTGTTATATTCCAGAAAAAGGATATCAACCCTGCTGAACTGATCCGTATCATCTGGGCCGAT
>OLRS01001423.1_pt1 | contig 23355 bp, 26 predicted proteins | sample 1673171 | NCBI WGS metagenome assembly OLRS01 (sample SAMEA3136762, study PRJEB25190) | human gut metagenome | biome: human gut; feature: human-associated habitat; material: faeces | place: Austria | collected 2013
TGTTTGATTTCCAACAGGAGGAGCGATTTTGAAAAAATATTTACCCATTCTAAGAAACAGTCCATTTTTTAAAGGCCTTACGGATAACGAGATATTATCCATATTGCATTGTGTAAATGCAACAATCATTTCCAAAGAACGAGACTCTTATATTTTCAGAGCAGGGGATTCTACCGAGGTAATGGGACTTGTGGCATCGGGCTGTGTCCTTGTGATACAGGAAGACCTTTGGGGACATCGGAATATTCTGTCTAAATGTCATGCCGGTGATTTCTTTGGGGAGCCCTATGCAGCAAGTCCGGGTGCTGTTCTGAATATCAGTGTGGTAGCAGATGAGGATTGTGAGATTATCCTGTTAAATGTCCAGAGGCTTCTGGTTACCTGCCCGACTGCATGCGGACATCATCAGAAGCTGATTCGTAACCTGGTCAGTGTGCTGGCAAATAAGATACTGCTCCTGAACGATAAGATCACGCATGTTGGCAAGCGAACGACCAGGGATAAACTACTGTCCTATCTGTCAGCAGAATCCACCAGACATTCGTCGTTGTCCTTTGACATTCCGTTTGACCGACAGCAGTTGGCGGATTATCTTTGTATTGATCGGGCGGCAATGTCTACAGAAATATCAAAATTACAAAAAGAAGGCTTTATAAAAACAAATCGAAATCACTTTGAATTGAATGTTTCCGGTGATGTAGATACAAGAATAAAAATGTGATATCTTATATCATGAAAAACACAGGATTAAATTTAAGGCTGTTATATGTGAAAAAGGAGGAAGGTATCTGATCGGGTTCAGTATTTGATTGCACATCATCATACCTATAATAATATTGATGAAATGGATTATCAGATCTTGGTAGAGGCTGATTTTCTGGTAAACATCATGGAGGATGGCTTATCGAAGGAAGCAGCTTTAAAAGCCTATCATAATATTTTTAAAACAGCATGTGGAAAAATGATTTGCAGGGAGATGTTTCATATTTGACATGACAATAGCTTTAGAGATACGCCATGCACAGCTTATAGTGTTCACAAAATCTTCACAAAAAAATTAGCACTCACCTATTGACAGTGCTAACAAAAAGGACTATAACATAGTTGTCAAGAGGGAAAAGGAAATGGAACCTCAAGACAGTGACCTATTGTACGAGACATAAAAAAGGAGCGTTTACTATGTTAACACCGAGTGTATTTGGAAAAGATTTCTTTGATGATTTGTTTGAGTTTCCGTTCTATGATGACAGAGACATGCAGAAGCTGGAAAAGAAGCTGTATGGCCGCAGAGGTAAGAACCTGATGAAGACGGATATCAAGGATACCGATAAAGCATATGAGCTGGAAATGGATCTCCCGGGATTCAAGAAGGACGAAATCAAGGTTTCTCTGGAAAATGGTTATCTGACCATCAGCGCAGCAAGAGGCCTGGACGTAGATGAGCAGGAGAAGGAAACTGCAAAGTACATCCGCAAGGAGCGTTACGCAGGATCCTGCCAGAGAAGCTTCTATGTAGGCGAAGGCGTAAAGCAGGAGGATATCAAGGGCGAGTTTAAGCATGGTATCCTGAAGCTGGTCATCCCGAAGAAGGAAGAAAAACCGGAAGTTGAGACGTCAAAGTACATCTCCATCGAAGGATAATGGAGCGAGGAGCCTCGCCGCGGAAGCGGCGGGGCTCCTTTTTATGGAAGGATGTCGCTAAAAAGGGTGTGAAAAAATGTGAAAATGGGGTGCAAAAGCAAGGCTGTCATGCTATAATTGGGAAAACGAGAGGAGTGATACATCATGGCTGAGACATTAAAAACCATCAAAGAAAGAAGAAGCTGCCGGAATTTTAAGCCGGATATGATTCCGAAGGAACTGCTTGATAAAGTACTGGAGGCCGGCACCTGGGCGCCCACCGGAATGGGAATGCAGTCACCGATTATAATAGCCGTAACCAATAAGGAGCTGCGGGATAAGCTTTCAAAGATGAACGCAGAGATTATGGGTTCAAAAGCGGATCCGTTCTATGGCGCTCCTGTGGTACTGGTGGTGCTGGCGGACAAGAACAAACCGACGCATGTATACGATGGCAGTCTCGTGATGGGCAATCTGATGCTGGCAGCTGCGGATCTGGGGCTTGGAAGCTGCTGGATTCACCGGGCGAAAGAGGAATTCGAGAGCGAGGAAGGCAAGGGAATCCTGAAAACTCTCGGGATTGCAGGAGATTATGAGGGCATCGGCCACTGTGTGCTGGGTTATGCTGCTACGGCTTCGGCAGAGCCAAAAGAACGGAAAGCGTCTTATATCTATTACGCGGAATAATTTTCAGGTTCCATTTCCCTACAAAATGTTGTATAATATAGACAAGAACAACTGGAAGGGAGAATGATTTTATGGCAAATAACACAATCATTACCATCGGACGCCAGTATGGAAGCGGCGGACACGACATCGGAAAACAGCTTGCGGAAGAGTTAAACGTTCCTTTTTATGACAAAGCATTGCTGGAGAGAGCAGCCAAGGACAGCGGCCTCTGCCAGGAGATTTTCGAAAATCACGACGAGAAGCCGACCAACAGCTTCCTCTATTCACTGGTGATGGATACTTATTCTCTGGGATATACCACTTCTTCTTTCTCAGAGATGCCCCTGAACCACAAGATTTTCCTGGCGCAGTTTGACGCCATCAAGAACATTGCCAAGGAAGGCCCCTGCGTGATCGTAGGACGCTGTGCCGATTATGCGTTGGCAGAGTTCCCGAATGTGGTGAATGTATTCCTGCATGCGGATCTCCAGGATCGTATTGTGCGGATTGCGAGACGCCACGATCTGACGGACGCCAAAGCTAAGGACTTGATTATTAAGACCGATAAGCGCCGAGCAAGCTACTATAATTATTACACCAGTAAGAAATGGGGCGAAGCTGCAGGTTATGATTTGTCTCTGAACACAGCGACGCTGGGGATTGAGGGGACGATTCATATGATTCGTGAGTTTGTCGCTTACAAGGAAAAGGAACACGAAAGAATCTGACAGGAGTATTATCTTAAATGAAATTTGTAATACAGCGGGTTTCCCATGCATCGGTAACGGTGCATGAGGAAACCATTGGCCGTATCAATCAGGGGTATCTGGTTCTGATTGGTGTGGGAAAAGAAGATACAAAAGAGGACGCAGACCGTCTGGTGAAAAAAATGATTGGCCTGCGTATTTTTGCGGACGAAAATGGGAAGATTAATAAGTCCTTAAAGGATGTGGACGGGGAGCTTCTTCTGGTTTCCCAGTTTACACTGTACGCAGACTGCAGACACGGCAACCGGCCGGGCTTTACGGATGCGGCGGGTCCGGATATGGCAAATGAGCTCTACGAATACATCATTGAAAGCTGCAAAAGGGAAGTGGCTGTGGTTGAACGGGGAGAGTTCGGCGCAGATATGAAAGTAGAGCTTCTGAATGACGGACCATTTACCATTTTATTAGAATCGTAGAAACAAAAAATTACAATATAAATACAGGGAGAGAAAACATGGGTAAAAGACAGGATATCCACAAAGTAATGATTATCGGTTCCGGCCCGATTATTATCGGTCAGGCCTGCGAATTCGATTATTCCGGCACACAGGCCTGCAAGGCACTGAAGAAGCTGGGCTACGAGATCGTTCTCGTTAATTCCAACCCGGCTACGATCATGACCGATCCGGGAACCGCGGATGTCACTTATATTGAGCCGCTGAATGTGGAGCGGCTGACTCAGATCATTGAGAAGGAGAGACCGGATGCCCTGCTGCCGAATCTTGGCGGACAGTCAGGTCTTAATCTTTGCTCTGAGCTGGCGAAGGCAGGCGTCCTGGATAAATATGGCGTTAAGGTCATCGGCGTGCAGGTAGACGCCATCGAGCGCGGCGAGGATCGCATCGAGTTCAAGCACACCATGGACAGCTTAGGGATCGAGATGGCCCGCAGCGAAGTTGCCTATACCGTAGACGAGGCGGTAGCTATCGCGGATAAGCTGGGCTACCCGGTTGTTCTCCGTCCGGCTTACACGATGGGCGGCGCAGGCGGCGGTCTTGTATACAATGTAGAAGAGCTGAAAACGGTCGTAGCCAGAGGTCTGCAGGCTAGCCTGGTGGGTCAGGTTCTGGTGGAGGAGTCCATTCTCGGCTGGGAAGAGCTGGAGCTGGAGGTAGTCCGCGACAGCAAAAACAATATCATTACCGTATGCTTTATTGAGAATATCGATCCCCTGGGCGTACATACCGGCGATTCTTTCTGCTCCGCGCCCATGCTGACCATTCCCGAAAATGTGCAGAAGCGTCTGCAGGAGAAATCCTACAAGATCGTCGAGGCCATCCATGTCATCGGCGGAACCAATGTACAGTGGGCCCATGATCCGAAGACAGATCGCGACATCGTCATTGAGATAAACCCGCGTACTTCCCGTTCCTCCGCACTGGCTTCCAAGGCAACCGGCTTCCCCATTGCGCTGGTTTCCGCTATGCTGGCGTCCGGCCTGACACTGGACGAGATCCCCTGTGGAAAATACGGCACACTGGATCGCTATATTCCGGATGGAGATTATATCGTAATTAAGTTCGCGCGCTGGGCTTTTGAAAAGTTCAAGGGCGTAGAGGATAAGCTGGGTACTCAGATGCGCGCCGTTGGCGAGGTTATGAGTATCGGTAAAAATTATAAGGAAGCCTTCCAGAAAGCCATCCGCAGTCTGGAGATTGGCCGTTACGGTCTTGGATTCGCGAAGGATTTCCATGAAAAATCCAAGGAAGAGCTGCTGCATATGCTGCATACAGCTACCAGCGAACGCCAGTTCATTATGTATGAGGCTATCCGGAAGGGCGCAACCAATGCAGAGCTTTTTGAGCTGACAAAAATCAAAGATTATTTCCTGAATCAGATGCGGGAACTGGTTGAGGAGGAAGAGAAGCTCTTAACTTATAAGGGACAGGTACCGCCCGCAGAGGTCCTGACACAGGCTAAAAAGGACGGCTTCGCAGATCGTTATTTAAGCCAGCTTCTGGGGGTTCCGGAAGCAGATATCCGCAGCGCGAGAACGGCGATCGGTGTAACAGAGAGCTGGGAGGGCGTTCATGTAAGCGGAACCAAGGACAGCGCTTACTATTATTCTACCTACAATGCGCCGGATAAAAACCCGGTCAGCACGGATAAGCAGAAAATCATGATTCTGGGCGGCGGCCCCAACCGAATCGGTCAGGGTATCGAATTTGATTATTGCTGTGTACACGCGGCAATTGCTTTGAAGAAGCTTGGCTTCGAGACAATCATTGTAAACTGCAATCCGGAAACCGTATCTACCGATTACGATACCTCCGATAAGCTGTATTTTGAGCCGCTGACTCTGGAGGACGTCTTAAGTATCCACGAGAAGGAGAAGCCGGTAGGCGTTATTGCCCAGTTCGGCGGACAGACGCCGCTGAATCTGGCAGCAGATCTGGAAAAGAATGGCGTCCGGATTCTGGGAACCAGCCCGGAGATCATTGACCTGGCAGAGGATCGGGATCAGTTCCGCGCCATCATGGAGAAGCTGAATATCCCCATGCCGGAGGCAGGTATGGCCGTTGATGTGGAGGAAGCTCTGGAAATTGCCGAGCGCATCGGTTATCCGGTTATGGTGCGTCCTTCTTATGTACTGGGTGGCCGTGGTATGGAGGTTGTCCATGAGCCGGAGAGCCTGAAGGAATATATGCGTGCGGCGGTAGGCGTGACTCCGGATCGTCCGATTCTGATTGACCGTTTCCTGCATCACGCGATGGAGTGCGAGGCAGATGCCATCTGTGACGGAACCCACGCCTTTGTACCGGCTGTCATGGAGCATATTGAGCTGGCCGGCGTTCATTCCGGAGATTCCGCCTGCATCCTGCCTTCTCTGAATATCTCAGAGGAGAATGTAAAGACGATTAAGGAATATACAAAGAAGATTGCGGAAGAGATGCATGTCTGCGGTTTGATGAATATGCAGTATGCCATCGAGGACGGTAAGGTATTTGTACTGGAGGCCAATCCGAGAGCGTCCAGAACGGTGCCGCTGGTATCCAAGGTCTGCAACATTCAGATGGTACAGCTGGCTACCCAGGTTATTACAGAGGAGCTGACCGGTATTCCTTCCCCGGTACCCGGTCTTAAGGAGAGCAAATTCCATCATTACGGCGTGAAGGAGGCGGTATTCCCCTTCAATATGTTCCAGGAGGTAGACCCGATTCTGGGACCGGAGATGCGTTCTACCGGTGAGGTACTGGGACTGGCGTCCAATTTCGGAGAAGCCTTCTACAAGGCGCAGGAAGCGACTCAGACGCCGCTGCCCCTGTCCGGAACGGTTCTGATCAGTGTCAGCGACCGTGATAAGGAAGAGCTTCTTCAGGTAGCAAGAGGCTTCCATCAGGATGGCTTCCATATTATGGCAACCGGAAAAACCTACGATATGATTACAGAAGATGGTATTCCGGCCGAGAAAATCAAGAAGCTGAGCGAGGGCCGTCCGAATATCCTGGATGCTATTGCCAATAAGAAGATTGATTTAATTGTGAATACGCCCTCCGGAAATGAGAGCCGCTTTGATGACAGCTATGTCCGCAAGGCAGCTATCAAGGGCAAGATTCCCTATATGACCACCATGGCGGCAGCCATCGCTACTGCGGAGGGTATCCGTCAGGTAAATGCCAAGGGTGGCAAGCTTGATGTGAAGTCCCTGCAGGATCTGCATGCGGAGATTGAGTAAGAAGTTATTTAATAACCTTTCGTTTTACAAAACCAGAAGCCGGGAAAAATCCCCTTCCACAGGAAAACAATGCGTCCCTGTGGGAGGGGATTTTTCCTGGCTTCGTCCGTTTTAACATATCAAATCACATCCGGATGCACCAGCTTGCGCACATACTCCGTGTCCTCAAACTTCTTATATAATCCGTCCAGCACCGCCCGGAACATCCGTTCCTTGGCCCCCGGATTCTCATGACAGATTTGCCGTATCAGTTCCTTGGCATATTCCCGGCGGGTATATCCGTCCGCCGGACAGGGACTTTTACATACCGGCAGATTGTATTTATTCTTAAATCCAATCACATCCGCCTCATCCACCAGCAACAATGGCCGAATCACCGTTAAATCCATCCGATCCAGATACGTCACCGGGTCAAAGGAATGAAACCGCCCTTCATAGAGAAGCGAGAGCATCATCGTCTCTACCACATCGTCCTTGTGGTGTGCGTACGCGATCTTATTGCACCCCAACTTCTTAATCGTCTCATTAAGCGCACCTTTGCGCATCTTGGCGCAGAGCGCGCAGGGATTGCTTTCTTTACGAACGTTGAACACTACGTCATAGATCTCGGTATTCACAATCGTATACCGCACGCCCAGCTCATCGCAGAGCGCCTGAATCGGACTTAAATCAAAATTCGGGAAGCCAAGATCCACTGTAATTGCCTCAATTTCAAAATGCTTCTCATAGAACCGCCGAAGTCCATGCAGCGCATAGAGCATAGTCAGGCTGTCCTTTCCGCCGGAGATTCCGATAGCGATATGGTCTCCGTCGTCAATCATATGGTAGGTATCCACGGCCTTGCGGACATGGCTTAAAAGCTGCTGTAATTTCATTTCCTCTGGTCAATCCTTTCTTAATTCAGGTATACCCGTAGGGTATTTCTTCAATTTGATCCTTTTTATATAAATTATTTTCAAATTAATTCCCTACTTAGTTTATCAGAAAAAGATGAAAAAAGCTATTGACAATTTCAAAAACCAGGTATATACTACTAAACAGATAGGAAATATAAGAAAAGAAAAACCGAACTTGAGGAGATTGAAAGGAGAGCGAAAACAATGGCAAACATTTATAAGGGAACATTAGGACTCATCGGAAACACACCTCTGGTAGAGGTTACAAACGTAGAAAAAGAGCTGGGACTGGAAGCTACCGTACTGGTAAAGCTTGAGTATTTCAATCCTGCCGGAAGCGTAAAAGACCGTATCGCAAAAGCGATGATCGAGGATGCAGAGGCAAAGGGAGCACTGAAAGAAGGTTCCGTAATCATAGAGCCGACCTCCGGAAATACAGGCATTGGCCTGGCAGCCATTGCAGCAGCCAAAGGATACCGCATCATCCTGACCATGCCGGAGACCATGAGCGTAGAGCGTAGAAACATCCTGAAGGCATATGGTGCAGAACTGGTTCTGACTGAAGGAGCCAAGGGTATGAAAGGAGCCATCGCTAAAGCAGAAGAGCTTGCAAAGGAAATCCCGAACAGCTTCATCCCGGGACAGTTCGTAAATCCGGCAAACCCGGCAGCACATAAAGCAACCACAGGCCCGGAGATCTGGAAGGATACCGATGGAGCAGTTGACATCTTTGTAGCGGGCGTAGGTACCGGCGGAACCCTGACAGGAACAGGAGAGTACCTGAAGTCCCAGAAGCCGGATGTAAAGGTTGTAGCAGTAGAGCCCGCAGGAAGCCCGGTTCTTTCTGAGGGCAAGAGCGGTCCCCACAAGATTCAGGGAATCGGCGCCGGCTTCGTCCCGGATGTACTGAATACCAAGATTTACGATGAAATTCTTCCAATTGAAAATGATGATGCATTTGAGACAGCAAAGCTTCTGGCGAAGAAGGAAGGCGTTCTGGTAGGAATCTCCTCCGGTGCGGCACTGTACGCAGCCATCCAGCTTGCAAAGCGTCCGGAGAACAAAAGCAAGACCATCGTGGTACTGCTTCCGGATACCGGAGACAGATATTATTCCACACCGCTGTTTACCGAGTAATTCATTTGAAGTATCATAAAATAATTTACCATAAGAAAGGGCAAAACCAATGAGCAAACTTACAAGAGAACAGAGAAAATTTAAATTTGAAACCCTTCAGCTTCACGTAGGTCAGGAGCAGCCGGATCCGGTAACGGATGCAAGAGCCGTTCCGATTTACCAGACATCTTCCTACGTATTCCGCAACTGCGATCACGCGGCTGCACGTTTCGGACTGGCAGACGCAGGCAATATCTACGGACGTCTGACCAACCCCACTGAGGACGTGTTTGAGAAGAGAATTGCAGCACTGGAAGGCGGCGTAGCAGCTCTGGCTGTAGCATCCGGTGCGGCAGCTATCACCTATACCATTGAGAACCTGGCTCAGAGCGGTGACCATATCGTATCTGCAAAGAACATTTACGGTGGAAGCTTCAACCTTCTGGAGCATACCCTTCCGGCATACGGTGTGACAACTACCTTCGTAGATATCTTCAACTACGATGAGGTAGAGTCAGCCATTCAGGACAATACGAAGGCTCTTTACATTGAGACTCTGGGAAATCCGAACTCTGATGTGGTAGATATCGAGAGACTGGCAAAGATTGCCCATGCGCATAAAATCCCGCTGGTTGTAGATAATACCTTTGCAACCCCGTATCTGGTTCGCCCCATTGAGTACGGCGCGGATATCGTCGTTCATTCCGCAACCAAATTTATCGGTGGTCATGGAACTACCATCGGAGGAGTCATTGTAGACAGTGGAAAATTCGACTGGGAGGGCTCCGGAAAATTCCCGTCCCTGACAGAGCCGAACCCCAGCTATCATGGAATCAGCTTTACAAAGGCAGTTGGACCTGCTGCGTTTGTCACCAAGATTCGCGCTATCCTTCTTCGTGATACCGGAGCAACCATTTCTCCGTTCCATGCATTCTTCTTCCTGCAGGGACTTGAAACCCTTTCTCTCCGCGTAGAACGTCACGTAGAGAATGCTTTGAAGGTGGTAGAGTATCTGAACAACCATCCGCAGGTAGAGAAGGTTCATCATCCGTCTGTATCCGATGATCCGGAGCAGAAGGAACTGTACGCAAAGTACTTCCCGAACGGCGGCGGCTCCATCTTTACTTTTGAAATCAAGGGCGACGCACAGAAGGCGAAGGACTTCATCGACAACCTGGAGCTGTTCTCCCTGCTTGCAAATGTAGCTGATGTGAAGTCTCTGGTTATCCATCCGGCAACCACCACGCATAGCCAGTGCACAGAGGAAGAACTTCTGGATCAGGGCATTAAGCCGAACACCATCCGTCTTTCTATCGGAACTGAGAATATCGACGATATCATTCAGGATCTGGACGAGGCATTCAAGGCAGTACAGTAAAAGACTGAGTACAGGGGCGGATCATGTATCTGCCCCTTATCTTTTTCATGAGGAGGACTTACTTATGCAGCTTTCGAAAAAAAGCCGCTACGGACTGCGAGCATTAATTGATCTGGCTTCTGCGCCGCAGAATCAGTATGTTTCCCTGAGCAACATCGCAGAACGCGGAGAAATCCCAGCACAGTTTCTGGAGCAGGTATTTGCTTCTTTTCGCCGCGCAGGGCTTGTAAAGGCCTTAAAAGGGCCTCAGGGAGGTTATCAGCTTGCCCGGAGCCCCAAATACATTACAGCAGCGGAGATCCTGGAGATCCTGGAGGGTTCTTATCAGATAGCAGATGAAGAAGTATCTTCGGAAAGTCGATGTTACGCTGTCTCAGAGACTATGCAGAAGCGTCTGATTGACCCGATCAATCAGGCTATGGAACGGTTTCTGTCAGAGCTTACGCTGGAAGAACTGAAGGCGGATTATCAGCAGCGCCTGAGCAGAGGGCAGGATATGTATTATATTTAAACAGAACCGTACGGGCGGTGTTTCTGACTTTCGGAAATAGAAGGACAGGGATACCGCTTTTATGTAACAGTAAATAATTTTCGAAACATGGGAATGTGCCAGTGGCACATTCTTTTTTATATAAAATTCGAACATATGTATTGACAAACGAATGTTCGAGATTTATAATACAAATATCAAAAAAAGAACAGCTGTTCGGAAAATGTGTTCGAACAGTAGGCGCACTGGAGAGCGCAAGAGTGGGGAGGGCATATCTTATGTACGGAAGAAAATTAAGATACGAGAGAAGAAGAGCATATGAAAGAAAAAGGAATTTTCTGATTCTGGTTTCCGGCCTTTGCCTGGCCCTTGCCTTCACCTTTTTGTTCGGCAGTTTTCTTTCCCAGGCCGAGGCAAAGGAGTCGGATACTATCTATTATAAGTATTATACGAATATTGAGATTCAGCCCGGCGACACCCTATGGGATCTGGCAGAGGATTATATGGGTGACCAGTATGAGTCCCGTGCGGTCTATGTAGCAGAGGTACGTCAGATTAACGGTATTGCAGACAGCGACAGTATCGTATCCGGCCAGTATCTGATAATGCCGTATTATTCTGCAGAGTATAAGTAAGCGATTGACCACCATGGCAGATGCGCTATGTTTGTCAGTGGTACCACTGAGTTTTACATAGATATACAAAAGAGAGAATTTTTAATAAGGTACAAAAGCTTTTAAGACACATAAGATTGGTGAGCACGAAATACATAAGAAAATAAAATACATAAGAAAATAAAATACATAAGAGAAATAAATCGTTGCCAATAAGATACACGAGAATTTTAAACAAACACCAGAGAGATGGAAAAGGTACAAAAGAAAGCCGGATGTTTAGTCAGCAAAAAGATTAAATATCCGGCTTTTAATCTACAAGTCTGCGCGAAACACAATGTATTTATTGGCGAAGAGTGCCGTACAGACTGACCTAGATCTATACGCCAAAGCCGCCGTAGTTTTTCGGATAGATGATAGCCCGCCGCTCTGAGTTCGTCCGCTTGGATCCAGTGGCGGGCTTGTCTATCATCTATTAGAAAAATGGGGATTTGGCGTTATAGATCGCCCTTTGTAAATTGTGTATGATTTTGACACAATAGGCTTTCTGCAGGGAACTATTTTCTGATAATTTAATCGTCTGCAAGTCCGAGAAAATAATCTGTTGTGTGGCAATATAGTTTTGCCATTTTTCCTATTGTTTCAATGTTTGGTTCTCTTTTTCCGGCTTCGTATAGGCATAATGTGCTTTGTGATATATTCAGTCTTTTTGATGCTTCTTCTTGTGTCAGCATGTTTTCTTCTCTGGCGTTCTTTATTCTTCCCGAAAATACTTCTTTGTACATGTTCGTTCTCCTTTTTTGTTCGTTCTCCTTTTTTTATTATTATACAATATTGCAAAATGAAATATTTACATTTTGTAATAATTAAGTATTGCAAAATGTCATAATTGGGTGTATATTACATTTTGTAATAAATATTTTTTCTCCCGGAATGGGAAGAAAGGGGTAGGGAAATGAGGTATAAAGAAGAAGAGCGTCAAGTGCTTGATGCTCAGTTGAGTGAATGTATTGTACTAAATACATTTGCGGCGAAGGATAGGGGGCGGGCTATATTGTCTTCTGCCTTTTTAGATTTTGTTGTGGATGCTGACGAGTTTTGTTTTTTGATGGATGCTTTACGGGTTGGCAGTGCGTATTAAGCTGGTAACGGTCGGGGGCTTCGGCTCCCTACCTACCCATAGAAGTTGATTAGAATTTGAAAGGATGGGAATAGATATGAAATTTAACTGTGAAGCTGTGGTTTTGGGAACTAAAGAAAGATTCAGTAAAGAGGGTAAGGCCTACCATGATATTAACCTTGACCAGAACGGGGAGATCCTTACACTTTCTTGCACCGACGAAGTTTATAAGGCTGTAGGGTCTACAAAGTACGTGCCGTTTAAGCTGGAGGTGGACTATACAAAATCGGAATTCGATGGACGTGTATATACCCGGTTCGGCGTGACTGCGGCGGTTCAGATGAAGTAATGGAGCGCGAAGGCTTTTCTCAGGTTCGTGAGCTGTGCCGTGGCTATCGGCTGGAAGATGCAAATTTTCTGGTTGGTGACTTGTTCGCGTCTGGTAAGCTGGGGCGTTGGGATACAGCTTATGCGTCTGGCTGGGTGTCTGGTTATCGTCAAGCCTTGCAAGATGTAGAACTTGAGCGACGCGGGAGACGTAGGAACCCGCGAACCCCGTAGGGGTTGACTATACCAACAATCTCGCCACCTGGACGGGGCATTTTCTCCTATTTCTTGGCCGGAGCTTTCCGCTTGTGCATCAGGGTTTTCCCTGATTGATATAGCGGAGAGCATCGACCCATTACGGGCGCTGTGTTGGTGCCGAGGGGGTCTTCACCCCCGGCTTGGTAACTGGCTTGCGTATGATGCCCAACCCTTTTCGCGGCGTTGGCTATCGGATGGATAACTTAACCCGTGCTTGTGCGCGAAGCGCTAGCCCTTTGCGGTGATGATGTGTTCCGTGTCGGTAGGGGAAAGGGCAAGGGAGCGGGGCTTTCCCCCTCCCCACTATGGCATTATCAATCATAGCCCCGGGGACGCGCTCAACGGCGAAGCCGCCCGCCCGTAAGGGTTGAGCGCGGCACCGGGGCGGGAGGATAGCAATGGAAAATGAAAGCATGGAAATTGATGCAGGTCTTGAGGATTCAGCGGAATCTGCTTCGGATGTACCTGCGGACGTTTCGCCGGATGTATCGAATGACGCGGCGGATTCTGAAAGCAGTGAAGCGGTGCAAGCTCCTGCGGATTCTGCAGAATCCGGGGAAGCGGAGACGGACGCGCGCGATCCAGCGGACGCGGAAGCGGAAGAAACGGAAACGGCGGACGGCGTACCCGCGATACTGCAAGAAGGTGACGAGACTTATAATCCGTCAGATCTTGTCGCATTGCTGGAAGTCCAGCACGCGGAAATGGTCGCGTATATGCAGAACGTCCAGACTCTGACGCTCGTTGGTGTCGTGGTGTTCGGCGTATTGGTCGGCTGTCTGGTAGTCAATACGATTGCCGGATTCTTTCACAATTTGTAAAGGCGGTGAGGGTGTGGAACCTGTAGAGGTCTATATTTACACAATGTCTGATGTATTCGGTTTTTTCAGCACTGGCGCGCAGTACGGGTTTTTGATGGGCGGTATCGCTTTTCTACTCGGTTTCGGCGTGTGTCAGGCTGTAAAAATATTTAAATTAGCGTAGGGATACGCGGAAAGGGGTGCGCTATGCCGGTTCTGTTATCTGAAGGTGTGGATGCTTCCACAGCGGTTGTAAATGGTCTTACTTCTGCGGCGTCCACTATGTCCAGCATGATTTCTTCCGTAGTGCCGATTGCTCTGGGAGTTGTTGGTACTGTGATTGCTGTTAAGTTCGGTATTCGTTTCTTTAAGTCTATCGCAAAATAGCACAAGCTGGGTAAGGGAGAACGGTAAACGCCGTTCTCTCTTGTTTTTTTTCGATGAAAGGGGAAAATCTATGGAAAAGATAAAAAAGCGGTTCCTGCGGCCTGTCTGCGCTATCCTGCTTTGCCTTACGTTGTCCGCTGGATCGGCCTATACCTCATACGCGGCTATGCCGGGCGTGTTTCTTGGCGCGGATGAAGCGCTTGCGGCGGTGCTTATGATGCTTGGTATCTCGGCGGCTTCTGATGGGGCGTATTCGTCTGCTGACGCGCTCGCGGAGTGGGGCGGGGAACAGATAGATGGATTAGTTCAGCATATCAGCACAAGCCAGAAGTATGCGGAGACGCTTGGCAAGCTGGGGACGGATGCGCTCAAGGCGAAAGTAACGGAATGGGCTACAAAGGCCGGGCGGGGCGTGATAGACACGGCATCGGAAGTGTGGGACGCGCTCAAGGACTGGGCGGGGACGTTGCACAAGAGTATCCGGGCTGATTCTGGTTCAAAGTATTTTCCAGCGGCGGCTGGGTATGGCGGTTTTGTATCTGTACCAGTGGGTGAAAAAGTGGCTGTTGGTTATTATCAGCAGTTTGCTTCTTCTGCGGGCGGTAATGTTTATAAGTTTTTATCGTCCGGTGTAATGGGTGCTATCATGGTTATGTATTCGGGGGATATGGTGTCTAACAGAGACGCTATTTTTATTTCTAATTCGCCTATTGTGTATCAGGTCGCTAGTTATTCTAATTCGGGAAAAGAATCTTGGGGAGCTGAAAAAACTATTAGCTCTAAATATTATGGTTATTATGTTTTAGATACTGGTATGGCTGGTTTTAATACAGATTATTATAAGGGTTTTTCATTTGTATCTTCTGGCCTACCTTTTTATGATATGTCTGGTTTGACTATGCGTGCTGATTATTTTATCCGGCATGTATTGGGGCTTGATCCTGTAGAGTCGTTCCCGGCATCTACAAATATATCTGTCGGCGGCGTGGGTGATATATATGAGCGTGATCGTTCGTTGGATAACGTAGGACTTACGGGTGTAGGTGTCGGAACTAAAGCCGGGGATGTGCCTATTGATTGGGCGGCATGGGGTGAGATTGCTGGGACGTTGGAAGGAGTGCGTACGGGCGTGCTGGATATAGCGGACGTTATGGCGGCCAGTAAAGTTTGGGCGTATGATACCACGCGGAATACTGTCATTGATTCAGACAAAGATTTAGATAATGATATACCGATTGCAGACGTGATTCCGGGCGCGAATGTGAGTGATTATACCATAACAGGTTTGCAGGATGTGTTCCCGTTTTGCATCCCGTTTGATTTAATAGATTTTCTCAATGTTCTGGATGCAGAGCCAGAAGCTCCGCGCTTTCAATGGGATTTTGAATACGCGAAAGGCAAGGTTTACAAGTTTGACTTGGATCTATCGCGATTTGAAACGGTGGCTGCGGCTTTTCGTACCTTTGAACTGTTGGGTTTTTGCCTTGCATTGATACTGATAACTCGTGACAAGATGATAAAGGGGTGAGTATATGCTTTCATGGTTTACAGAGTTGCTTAATAAATTCGCCGGGATTGTGTCTACAGTTCTTCCAACTTCTCCATTCCGGCCATTTCTCCGGGAGTTTGCAAGTCTCCCATACCTCAAATATATAAACTGGGTGGTGCCGGTAGGGAAGTGTGTCAAGGTTGGCCTTGCGTGGTTGGCCGTGATTACGACTTTTTATATCTACTCGGTTATTATGCGCTGGGTCAAGATGATTGGTGATTAAGGCCTTGCGCGCTCCCTGGCGTGGCTCTGCGTAGCATGTGCCACGCCAAGGAGGAAGCAAAGGCCGGGAGGTGGGCAGGATGATCTATTTGTATAGTGGTACGCCGGGCGCTGGGAAGTCTTTACACGTCGCTAAGGTGATAACGGAGCATATACGCCGGGGGCGGCCTGTGATAGCTAATTTCCCGATTGATTACGATATGATAAAGGGGCGGCGAAAGGGTGAGTTTTTGGAGCGGGATAATATGGAGTTGTCCCCGGACTTTCTCGTGTCATGTTCCAATGCGCTCCGGGTTCTTCAGGACGGGAAGTTAAAAGAGGGCACTATACTTCTTGTGATTGACGAAAGCCAGATCCTTTTTAATAGTCGGGACTGGGGACAGAAAGACCGTGGTGCGTGGCTGTCTTTCTTCTCCCAGCATCGCAAGCTGGGCTATGATGTGATCCTGGTTTCGCAGTATGACCGGATGTTGGATCGGCAGATCCGGGCGCTGGTGGAATATGAGTACAAGCATCGCAAAGTCAAGAACTATGGCACGTTTGGTTTTTTGGTGTCGCTGGTGGCTGGGGGAAACCTGTTTGTTTGTGTGGAAATGTGGTATCCGCTTAAACAAAAGGTTGGAAGCCATTTTTTCGTTGCTCGCAGGAAGTATTATGGACTGTATGACACGTTTAAGTTGTTTTCCGCGCCCGGTTGAGCATGGGGTGGTCCCAGACCGGGGCCCCCGGCGATGCCGGACCGGAAAACCTGCGAAGCGGCGGGCGGCTCCCCTCTATACTTGACAATAGCAACACTTAACAGTATTTTTTATAATTTTGGGTGTGGGTAGGTATTGAAATGTACAATGTTAAGGTTCGATATTTTGATTCTGATAATGTCCAGATCCGATTCTATCAAAAGCCAATAGTTCCGGCTGATTTAAAGTTTTCAGAATCAACTGGGGAAATATTTGAGCGTGTCCGGGAAGATGGGCGCAAGCTGGAATGGAATCCATTTACAGAAGAATGGGAGTTGATGGAAGAGTATGACGAAGAGAAAGCGGCTCATTCATTACGAAGTTCCGGGAATCGGTCGAAATCCTGTGTTTATGATATAGCCAGGGCGAATCGTTGGGATTGGTTTGTTACATTTACCTTTAATGGTGATAAGGTGGCGCGGTATGATTATGACGCTTGTGTTTCGGTTCTTTCTCAATGGCTTCGGAATGTCCGTAAACGCAAGGCGCTGGATCTTAAATATATCGTAGTCCCTGAACCGCACAAAGACGGTGCTTGGCATTTTCATGGCCTGTTTGCTGACTGCTCTGGGCTGACTTTTTCCGATTCGGGTATCATTGATAAGAACGGGCGCCGGGTGTTCAATATCTTAGATTATAAGTTGGGCTGGTGTACGGCCACAAAGGTGACTAGTTCGCAGAAAGCCGCTAACTATATTTGTAAGTATGTAACTAAGGATTTAGCAAGTAAGACGGCTGGAAAGAAAAGGTACTGGGCTTCTCGGAATTGTGACAAGCCGATTGAGGAAACATTCTCCATACCTGGCTCTTACATGGACAAGCTTCGGGAACTGGGTGTGGATGCTGACTTCATCAAGCGGGTAGCATCGCCCACGGGGAATGTGATTACATATATCGAAATGAATAATTGCCCGGATGACTTCCGGGAAATCTGCGCGAAACATGATGTATTTATTGGCGAAGAGTGCCGTACAGACTGACCTAGATCTATACGCCAAATCCTTGTTTTTCGAATAGATATAGCTATATATTTCTATATGCGTGATTCCATACAGCTCCAGGTATTATAAAAAAAGGTACAAAAAACATCTGCTATCAGCACGTCCAAACCTCTCTCATTCGCTCTACCGGGAAGCTGCAGGTAATCCCAATAAGGTGAAATCGAAAAATCTGAACAGCACTGACGCAGATGTCAAGGCTGCCGGATTGAATATTTGGGTTGGTTTATAATGTAAGCGAATTCGTTGGGTAATAATATATCGCTTTTTGAGGGATTTTGGTGAGGTACATTTATCTTCCCAGCGTAACAGACCGAATGCCGTCACGACCTGTCAGACCAGAAATCAAAATGCATGTTCAAGATTTATATCATCCCGGCTACCTGTACGGTTCCACATCGAGCGCATTCCATAAACAAAAAATGCCTGCTTCCAAAAGCAGACACCCCAAAAAGGCATAACGCAAATACCTTTCTGTCAGGAACTGAACTTTCATCGGAAGTCTCTCCTCAAATACTAAGCAGGTTTCCTGACTTACAGATCATCATATACCTTTTTCCTTCTCATACTGTAAAAGTACAATGGATTTAATCAAAGGATACTCCCTGAATACAGTGACCGGATCGCTCAGGATTCACACCTGATTCCCTTTTCTCATCTGGCTGAGGGGCCATCTAAGCACTTAATACCTTATATGGAATTGTACAAATTTATTATAACAGTATATACAGAAAAGTCAATTCTTTTCTGGAAGTTTTACATAAAAAATGATAAAATAGAACCACAGAAAGGACGGGCATGCACAATGAAATATAAAAATTATCACGAACAGAAGGATGCGGAGAATATTCAGCGGCTGCGGGAGGTGCTTACTACCCTGCCCTCTTTCGTCAGCGATTTTTTCCGGGCAAAGGAAATGAGCATGGCTACTACCACCAGAATTTCATATGGATATGACATACGAATTTTTTTTCGTTTTCTGGTAGAGAAAAATCCTTTATTTAAAAATTATAAAACAACAGATTTTACATATGAGGATTTAGATAAAATTAGTACCGTTGACATTGAGGAATACAAAGAATATTTAAAATTATATCAACGTGAGGAAGAACAGGGCGAAATTGATATTACAAATGGAGAACGCGGTATGAAAAGAAAGTTATCTGCCGTCCGTAGTTTGTTTAATTATCTTTACCGTTACGAACTGATAAAAAATAACCCGGTCGTCCTTGTCGACATGCCCAAGCTTCATGAGAAAGCCATCATCCGCCTGGAACCGGATGAAACAGCCCGTTTACTTGATTTTATCGAGCATGGCGGCGATGAGCTGACCGGTCAGAAAAAAGTCTACTATGAGAAAACCAAAGAACGGGATCTGGCTATTGTGACGCTTCTTCTGGGTACGGGAATCCGTGTCTCCGAGTGTGTGGGCCTGGATGTGACTGATATTGATTTCAATACCAATGGCATCCGCGTCATCCGAAAAGGCGGTTCCGAAATGATAGTCTATTTCGGTGATGAAGTGGAAAAGGCGCTGAAGGATTATATCAATGGCAGCCGAAAGCTTGTGAATCCCCAGGAAGGCCATGAAAAAGCCCTCTTCTATTCCACCCAGCGCCGTCGTATCGGCGTAAAGGCCGTGGAAAATCTGGTAAAAAAGTATTCCAGGCAGGTGACGCCATTGAAGAAAATCACCCCACATAAGCTTCGGAGTACCTACGGTACAACGCTGTATCAGGAAACCGGCGACATTTACCTGGTGGCGGACGTCTTGGGTCATAAGGACGTCAATACCACAAGGAAGCACTATGCCGCTCAGGATGAGTCCAGGAGACGCAGCGCGGCGAATGTGGTAAAGCTTCGGAAAGAATAAAGAGAGGCCCTGCAGATGAATGAATCACCTGCAGGGCCTTTTGAGGAAGCAGCGTTAGGATGAAGTGAAAACTAATCTGCTGCGTTTTTCGCTGCGATTGTGCTGTATTCTTCTACCCATTTTTTGAAGTTTGTTTACTCAACTACCAGTTCGCTCCACACATCATCTGCTACGAAGCCAATGTAGGTCTTACCGGTATTGATAGTAATCTCGTCGCCGTTCAGATCACGGTAAACCGTACGCTCGGTATCGGATGTCTTGGTCCAGGTAATCGGGATGGCCTTACCATTGGTGATATAATAGCCCTCCTGACCGCTTGCCAGACAGTTCCATACCATGTAACCATGCTCATCTAACTGGCTGTAGGACATCTTCTGCAGAATAACATTCTTGAATGCCAGCTGCCTGTTACCGTTGCCCGGATCCAAATGCTTGGAGCCGTATTCGGAATACAGATAGGTGCCGCTCTCCGCATCGTAATCGAGCTGAGAACCATTGTGCTTGAAGGGCAGGTCTACCAGTGTGCAATCCGTTCCGTCAAGCTCTATCGGTTTACTCTCGGAAGCAAACTGGAAATGTGCTTCTTTGGGAGCATATTCATTATAGCTACGGTCGATACTGGAGTTATTTTTGAAGTTCTTTGCCATATCGCCGGTCAGAATATATTCGGTAAACTCACGGGGCTTTCCGTTCTTTACGCGGGAGAAGGTTCCGCTGAAATGATCCACATAGGGATTATTCAGGAATGTATTGATATAGAACGGGCCGCCGTCATGACATACGATGGCATTCCACTCCGGCGCGATCATCAGGTTGGTCGGACGTACGCTTCGTACGCTTCCCAGCTGCTTGATGCTGTCATAGTCTTTTACCAGAACCATGAAACGGGTGATATGGTCATTCAGAGTACTGTTCATCATCTCGTAGATAATGTCTGCCTGAGACAGTCCATAATGTGGAAGTGCGGTCTTCTCATTGTCAACCATAACAGCAATGGGACGCTGATCCTTCAGATCTTCGCTGATCCACTCATTGGTCAGTTCACTGCGGTACATACCTTCCGGAGCAACCTCTTCCGCTTCTTCTTCGGTGTCTTCTGTGTCCTCTGCTTCATCCGCTGTCACTTCATCCTCAGTGGAAAAGGTGTTATCTGATGTAGCTTCCTGATCGCCTTTACCACAGCCGGTAAGGCTAAGGAGGCCTGCAAGAGATAAGGTCAGCAGAATCAGTGTTAAACGTTTTTTCATCTGCATAGTTTCCTTCCTGTGTAGAATTTAATAATCTGGTAACAATTATATCACGTTCTGTAATAAGATACCAGTAAAAATGTAAAATGTGCTTAAAATTTACACAAATATGCAATTTTGTAACGCATAAGTATACATAATTATATTATGTATACTTATAAAAGGAAACGAACAAATTTTCTAAACATTTGTTTGCATCATCATACATCCTGTGGTATACTGATAGTAAATACAGACCTTATTACGTTCGGGAGGAATCTAACTATGGCTTACGGTAAAATTTCGAAAAAGCAGTCCGAAATTCTTGAATATATTAAATCACAGATCATTAACAAGGGATATCCGCCCTCGGTCCGTGACATCTGCGAGGCGGTACAGTTAAAATCCACCTCGTCCGTTCATTCCCATCTGGAGACGTTGGAGAAAAACGGTTATATCCGCCGGGATCCCACTAAGCCCCGCGCGATTGAGATCATGGATGATAACTTCAATACGGCCCGCCGCGGTGAAGTTGTTAACGTCCCGGTTGTAGGCCGTGTGGCAGCCGGAGAGCCCATTCTGGCCGTGGAGAACGTGGAGTCTTATTTCCCGGTACCGATGGAGTTTATGCCAAATGAGCAATGTTTTATGCTACAGGTTAAAGGCGAGTCCATGATCAATGCGGGCATCTTTGACGGCGACACCATTCTTGTGGAGCAGTGTCAGACCGCTGCCAATGGCGACATGGTGGTTGCGCTGATCAACGACTCCGCGACGGTCAAGACCTTCTATCGCGAGGCCGATCACATCCGTCTGCAGCCGGAAAATGATACCATGGATCCGATTATCGTGCCGGATTGTCAGATTCTTGGTAAGGTGTTCGGTGTGTTCCGCTTCTTCCGGTAATTACTGAAAAGTGTAATAAAAAAAGCTATCTTATAAAAGGCTCTGTATTACATATGATTTGTAATACAGAGCCTTTACAATGTTACATCCTTCTACATTATAACCTAAAATTCAATATAACACATAAGTTTCCAATGTGTTGCTCTCTATGACAGTCACCTTCCTGGCAGAGTCATATTCATCTGCTGTCATGTTTATTCCGCATGTAAAAATCCAAAAGGCTTCTCCGGATCCTCATACAGAAAATGCATCATCATGTAAGCGCACATCAGTGATACATTCTCTTCCTTCAGAATTCTTCGAATTTCCGTGCGATCTGCCAAAACGACTTCTATCTCTTCTCCGTCTTCCAGACCATTCCTGGAAATTACACCGTCTGCGGCACCGTATACAGCAGCGCAGGACTCATCGGTCATTCCAATGGTCGTAAAATAAGGGCGGCTGTACATCTCATCTACTTCAATAGGATGAAACGTAAGTCCGGTCTCTTCTTTCAGTTCCCGCACACCTGCCTGATGATAATTTTCCCCTTCATCCACCAGTCCCGCCGGAAATTCATAGATGTAACCGCCGATGCTGAACCGATACTGGCGAATCAGGACCACCTGCTCCCGCTTTTCGCCATAGAGGGCATAGATAATGACTCCATCCGGTTTGTTGACATGAGTATTCAACTTCAAATCAGACACGTCCTTTGCCCGGGATGCCACGTGGTAAAGTCGCTTATGACCGGTTTTTGTAACGACATCCAGATCGTACATATTCAGGAATCGGTTATCGGTGGTCTTGGTGACCTTTTCGATCTTACTCATGGTTTTTATGCCTCCAGATCCTCGGCAGCAATGATGGATCCGTCTCTCCAGATCCGCTCCAGATCGTAGAACAGACGATTTTCTTCATCAAATACATGGATGATGATATCGCCATAGTCCAGGAGAATCCAGTTGGCGCTGTTGTAGCCCTCCACCTGCTTCGGAACGAAGCCTGCCTTATGCAGCTCCTCCTGTACGTTGTCCACCATGGCCTGTACCTGGTTCTTATTGGAACCGCTGGCAATCAGAAAATAATCGGCCAGAACGGAAATTTCAGAAATATCAATGATACGGATATCGCGCGCTTTCTTGTCTTCCATGGCCTGATAAGCCAGACGCGCCATTTCTTTAGACTGCTTCTGTGTCATGGTTTGCCTCCTCACGCTTTGCCTTATAATATTCATAAGCTTTGACTGTCATCTCGTCCACCTCGCCCGGGCCGTCGTCCAGATAAGCCAGTGTATCAGACAGAATCTTATACAGAGCATCATCCAGATCCATAAACGCAAGCTTCCGTACCTCCGTCAGATTCGGTGCCTTGTTACGGCGGGGCTCGATATAGTCCGCCACGTAGACGATTTTGTCGAGCAATGACATATTCGGTTTACCGGTGGTATGGTTTAAAATGGCGCTGACAATCTCCTTGTCGTTGATGCCGTACTCATGCATGGCCAGAAAGGCCCCAAGCTTCGCATGCAGCAGAAAGGGATTGCGGCGCTCCACCTCTGTGATCTGAATGTTGTGTTTCTCACACAGCTTTAATTTCTTTCCATTGGGAATACATTTCGCACAGTCGTGCAGAAGTCCCGCCATCTGTGCCTTCTGGATATCATATTCGTAGCGCATGGCCAGGGCCGCGGCGGTTTGCAGAAGCATCCCAGAGTCTTTCCCTGCAACTCATGGACTCTGCGCCT
>OLRS01001425.1_pt1 | contig 23343 bp, 18 predicted proteins | sample 1673171 | NCBI WGS metagenome assembly OLRS01 (sample SAMEA3136762, study PRJEB25190) | human gut metagenome | biome: human gut; feature: human-associated habitat; material: faeces | place: Austria | collected 2013
AAGACTGTTTCTTGCCAATGATGACTGTTACAAATAAAGAGATAAACGCGCATATTAATTCGGCCAATTCGTTCCACTTCACAAGAAACTCCTACAATACTTAATGGTGTTGCAATTCTATATACCAAGCAATTCTACGCATGGGACGTAGACCTCGACTGCATCAGCCGGATATACGCAAAAGAGGGGTTAGACCATACTGATCGCACCAAAAATTAACTCAGCGAATCTAAATTCGCCTTGTGCCCGACCATGATCGCCGTATTGCGGAGCTCCGTGTACTGCCGATATTGTGCTTGGGCACCGGAGCCTACATAGGTCCCGGTGCCCTTATTGCTGCTTGTGGTCTGCCCCACTTTATTGATAATCTGTTCTAGCGTATATTATTCCGAGTTTGTTGTCACGATTCAGCCCATGGTCGCGTCCGTATGGCCTCTGCCTTCGAAAATTGGGCGCCTATAAACAAACAAGCAAATAGCTATTCTTGTGGATGTCCCTTTCTTCCAAATGGCAGCTACCTCAACAACGACATGCGATGCCCAGAAGCATTGTTCCCAGCAGGAAAAGCGCCACGGACGCGGCGATCCAGTTGTTGTCGGTGGTCTTGGGGAGCAACGCAGTGGCCGCGGTGGCGGCTTTAGGCTTGGAGGACGTAGGCACTGTGGTCTTGCTCACCGTCGTCTTGGTCGTTATGTTTGTCTTGGGCATCGCAGCTGCGGGTTTCACTGTGGGGTCCGTCGCAGGTTCCGCACCGGGCTGCCCCGCAGCAGGATCACCGACAGTCTCACCCGTCCCGCCGCCTGGCACGCCTTCTCCACCGGTCTCCCCCGCCGGAGGCGTGGCGACATCGGGCTCAATCACCACACGCGGTGCCACTGCACCGCCGGCATCAACCACGCCATCAGCACCAAAGACTCCACCAACAGGTGCCACAAACCGCGCGGACACAAGCGACCCGCCCGTGCACGCAACACCGCCGTCGGCACCGGTCACATCAAGCCACGATGCGTCGACGGAAAGTCGACAGCCGGCTGCACCAGCGCCAAGGCCTAAGTCCTGCAGATACACGCCGTAGACGCGCACGCCCGCCCCGGAGCCGGCGCCCGCGGCAACGACGCGCCCGCCGCCGTGCACGGCCATATCGCCTGCGATCACGCCGGCGACCGCCTCGTCCGTAATGTCGGCCCCGTCCGCCTGGGCATCGACGGCGCAGCCGTCCACCACGAGCGCCTGCGAAACGTGGATCCCGCACTGCGAGCCCGTCGCCGTCAGAGTCCCGGCACCGCGAAGCGTCAGGTTGCCCCACACCTCCATGCCGCACAGCGTGATGTCCGCATCGGGCGCATGCGACTCCGTCACCGAGTTCTGCCCGGCAAGCGTCAGCACCAGGTCGCCCTCGGCGCCGATGGCCTCGCCCGCGTAGCCGTCGAGCTCCAGATGGCCGGCATCGGTCCAGGCCCAACCGGGGCCCGACACGCCCGGCTCGTAATACGTCGCGCCCGCGATGATGAGGCTCTCCGCGCCCGCGGCATAAGAAGGCCCACCCAGCAAAACGCATAGGCAGGCCATGGCAGTAAACAGGATGTAGTGACGGCTGGTGTGGAACGCGGTGGCAAACATAACCGCTCCGATCTTCGCAAGAGCCAATGGAAACTGCGCCAGAAAACTACCTGGTAGCAGCAGTTATTAGTGTAGCGAGATCGAGAAAGGGGCAAAGAAGAAAACTGCGATCGAACCCCCGAAATTAGGTGTAAATCGTTTTGCCAGTCGGTGAAAGGAAGGGGCATATTTCGTTATTCCGAAGGAGGCTCCTCGACACGCATGCATGGGTGGCCATCGCTGCTATAGAACAAAGTAGATTTAGCTTCATCAATTGAGCCGCACAACCTAAATAAGCTCGAATGCCTTATTGAAGAATAGCCATCTTTGTCAATTTCTAACATCATGAGTCTATTCATAAGAAAAAGGGCCCCAATGGCTCTAAGAAGATTTCCTTGACTTGCCTTCTCATAATTACCGACCCCTGTGTTCTCGTCAATTACTACCCTATTGTGTTTGACGCTGTTGTAGTCGGTCCACCAAGTTAAGGGTTTGGAGTTATCAGCGCGTTTGTAATATGCACTACCATTTTTATTCTCGCTTTTAACCTGCTTCCAGCCATCGAAGGGTCGAAATTTGAACTTTCGATTGAACTCAACGGTCTTAATCCCAAGATTGGGAAATGCTTCGCCTAGATAATACCCCCATTTGCTTATGGTGCATTTATTAAGGTCGACATTGGGAAATAGTTGCCGAACGATCTCTTTTCCTAAGGAGTCTATCTCACCGCACGCAGCTAAATAGAGGGTCAAATATTCAATAGAAAATGCGTCACGGTTTCGCTCGGAAAAAGCACAATATCGCTCCGTATGAGAAAATCGTTCCTCAATTGCCAGATAATAATCCCAATAAGACTGACAATATAAATCGAGTGAATACTTCGAATCTATGTTCATCATTAAAATCCCCTTTTTTAAATCAATTATTCTGAATCGCTGACAAGATTGTTATGGCTTTGTTTTAGGAACCCCAAAATCAGTATTTCCTGATCAGTTCTTTTCCATGTTAAGGTCGCCAGGCTTCCATATTTGCCATGCGTCAAGCGCCTGAGACTGGAAATCATCCGACACCACAATTGCTAGGCTTGACCTTGCACGTGTGATTGCAACGTAGAGCTTCGCTCTTGTGGCTTCAGATAAGCGAGCACTATGGTCAAAGAGCCAGTTCCGCATATTGGCAGTCGGAAATAGGAGAACATTGTCAAAAGATAGCCCTTTTACAGCGCCCATGTTATTTGCCTGAATCCCCGGGGGAGTTTTGGTCCTTCTGTCATAGACAAGGCTCACAGCACTGTAACGGTTGCTGTAATTGCTAGCGTCTGATTCTCTAACGAGTCTTATGGGAGATTTAATACTGTCTTCGAGCGTATCCCTTGTCGAAATAGTTGAAGGAAACTCCGGATACAGGGTATCGGCCAAATCCACAATATCCTGGGGACAACGGTGGCAGAATCGAAGTGTTTCGATATCGACGGTGCAGTTAAGGTGTTTGTCCTTAATATATTGACCAAACCCCGACTTGCGGTATGACTTGTTCTTATTAACGTTGGCCGTATGAAAAGTTGCTTGTCGCTGATCGCCCGCAAAGCGCATATCGCTAATATCGCAGAGCATGTTTGCGATAAGATCAAGATCATAACCAGACATATCTTGGATTTCGTCAATACAAATCATGGTGTATAAACGAGATAGACGATCGATAACGTCTCCGTTTGTAATCTCATTAATATAAAGTGCGAGTTCCGCAAGTTTGTCGCTAAATATTTTGATCTTGTTATCACCATTATGTCGGCAAGCATAATGGCGCAATTCGGTTTTCCTGGTCCTTAATGCGGATGCGGTGCTTACGAGGTCGATGCCGGCGATGGGTTCATTTGCAAGCGCCCCAAATGCGCCCTGAAATGGTCTTATGCACTCGTTTAGAAGGAACGTATACCAAGGCATGACGTCAATCGTATCAGGGATGCTACCAACTTCATTTAGAAGAACTCGGTTTAGTTCATCGCTATTGGCATCAGTGAATGTTGTGAGAAGCACGTGACCATTACGATGCTCGACAGCCAATCTAGTGAGATACGTTGTTTTACCAGATCCCGCCGCGGCGTCATAGAATACACCGGACATCTAAATCACCCGACGGCCCTATCAATGAAATCAATTGCACGGGTGATATAGTCGGGCCAGTTGACTTCTGTACTTGTTTTAAAAAACTCGTACGCGCATTCAGTTTTGTGACTTTTCATATATTGGAGCAAATTATCTCGTGTGTTATAGCTTTTCCTCAATATCTGATTTACGCAGTCAACCCCGTTTGCTTCAACTAGCTCAGGCTCAAGCGTATTGTAAGAGTATCCGTCAATTGACCCTCGATTTAATAGCCTTTCTGGGAAACTGACAGCGACTCTAGCGTCCTCATCAGGTTTGCCTTTGCCGAGTAAACTATAGGCCTTATATTGATTTTCTCTGGCCTCGATGTTTCCATCATTGTCAGTCAAAGCGACAGCGAACTGAGAAACCGCATCAGCAAGTTGTAGAAATCTGGAACCAGAATTGCCGACTGAAATAACCTCTATGCCATCTTGAATGGGAAGGCGACCGTTATGGGAATCCATATACGCTCTCTGTACTATGAGCTCATCAGAATCACCTTCTACAAGAAAACACGCTTTACATAGCAAAAAGCGAAGCGTTGAGTAGCCTGGAAGTTTTTCAAAGAAATGGTAGGTGTCATCAGTGCAACCGTTGCGGAGACTGGTAGTAGTGCCATCCGGGCCAACCATAAGAAGATTGCCGAGATATAACTTATTTGCTACAAAGCTGCTGTGTGTAGTAATTACAGCTTGCTGGCTATTCAATTCATCACAAATACCATTCAGTAGCTTATTGAGACTTGCGTGCGAGAGGTGTGCTTCGGGCTCTTCGAGGAGAATTACATTAGATCCGTTTTCGCTGTTTTTTGCTAGGGCCAACTCAACTTCAACCATATTTTGAGATCCGGCACCGGCATGTGAAAACGATATTGAATCAAGGGCCGCAACTACGCCGGACTCCCATGCTCGCTTATTCCCCATATCGCTGCGGAAGCTGACTGCTTTTCCCGATAGGCTATTCACCTTGTCGGATAACACTTTATTTGCAGCGCTAACAGCATTGCATTCATTAAATTGGAGTCGAGAATGTCGATATGCCTGAAGGACTGAAATTTGACCATCATGATCTAAAACGTCTTTTGCAAGATGCGATATATAAGACTGCTGACTTCCAGTCCTTGAGAATCCAGAAGAGTCGATCAGACAAGATCGAAGCTTTAATGAGGAAGTAACTAATCCGCTGCGCGCAAATGTATACCTTTTAACGCGATAGTATTCGATAGGCAGGGCATTTCCTTCAAGCCCTTTTACGTATTGATCAAATTCCGACCCAAATTCTTCGCGATTAAGCGCAATTAAAATTCCAATTCCGGATTGTTTTTGTTTACCAGCATTGTAGTCACCTTCAAATTTTGCTATTTGATGGTCATCTTTGCCATCGAACGTAGCTTCGATTCGAATTAACGGCGGCATCACAGCGGACCCGCATTTCAGCGTATTGAAATAGCAATTGACGTTGTCAACATTAAATAAATCTTGAGTGAGAGCTTGATTGAGCGATGTACCGCGATATGTACCAGACAGTACAAGATGAAGGGCCTCTAGAATTGTGCTTTTGCCTGAATCATTATTACCAGCGAGAACGTTAATGCCTGGAGATAGAGAAATATGAGTTGGTGATGCGAATTTTTTGAAACCCTCGATGTAGAGATCTTTTACATATAGGTTAGGTTCCATTTCCAGACTCCGTTACCGTTTGTATCAAACATTTTTGAAACCACTAGGTGAATATATCTCGTATAGTCCTCATCCACCACTTTGTCTTCATACTGATTTAATTACCAAGAAATTGCTTTATAGCCACTTCAATCAGCGGAATCACAATTGACGCTAATGCGCCAACGTTCTTTGCGATAGCCGAAAGCTTTTCGACCTTTTCGAGAAAGTCCTTCTTGTCGTCTCCTTTAGATGATTTATCTAGATCAGCGATTGCGCCGAGGGCTACATTCCTGTCTTCTTCATTTAGTTCTAGTTCAAGCACCATCTGGATGGCAAGAGTGGAATTCATAGTCGACGAGGAGGTAGATGACGAGGATGAACTCGAGGATATGTTAGGGTTGTTTGATACGTTATTATTGATTACGGGGTTTACATTAATATTCACTGGAACCTCCTGGTCCAAAAACCAGCCTTCAAAGTAATTCCACCCGTCGTCGGCTATTGCAACTCGATAAGCGATGTTATCTGCCCAATCAACCTTCAATAGACCATTTCGGGACAATTCGCGATAATCACCTTCTCTATTGCTCACATATGAAGGTCCCTGACGGGCTTTAGCGTTATCGTCACAGCACAGAATGTTGAGAAGCTCGTCGGCGCTATCGCTTATGCACTTAAATCTCCTTCTGGCTTGGCGCGTTCGACTATAGTGTTCGCGGCCAGCAGGGCATAAGGCTTCGACATATGCTGTCGAATTGGACATGTCGGTCAGCATTGATATCATTCCGCTGTCACGAAGCGCCACGAGATGCTTTGTAATTTCCAAATCTGTCAAATCAAGCGGAAGTTGGTCCTGTCGCATCCAAACAATAGATAACGCCATCTCCTGCTTTGCGTTTAATTCAAACATACACCACTCGTTTCTCGCTATTGAATTTGCTAGTTATCAGCAGGTCTCATTTCTTTAGGATATGACCCTGCAGTGACATATTTACGAGTCGAGTAAAATCCGCTCATTAAGAATCGCGAAAGACTCAGTCCAATTTTGATGCTGATACTAATTAGTACAAGGCCTTACGATCCCACAGACCTTCCACTCTCCATGGCGCTTTTCCAAATGGAGTTGATAAACATTCGTCAAATACTGCGGCGTGCTGGTTATCCAGGCATTTGAAACATGTGGAAGTAGTTTAACCTGTGCGTAATCTGGACCGCCCTCATGAGCCACCTTAGAGGCGGCTCCAATTTGGGGAATGGAACGAATCATCTCTGAAGCATCCTCAAAATCACCCCAGTATGCCAGGGAGTCTTGGCATACTGCCGATGTAAGACTCCTTATATCTAGCGGCTTTTTCAACAGTAGATTTATAAAGCTGTCCGCAGCCAGAATAGCCGATGCGTCATCTACTGGCAGAGTCTTTATGATATCAACGACTTCGGGAACATCCGCATCGTGTCCAGCAACATTCGACCAGTAGGGAGAGCCAACAACCTCTTTAGCCTCACCACGGGAGGTATCGAGGTTCAATACAGCGGCCTTGTCACCGTCAATTCTTGCAATCATAGGCACCTCTGCAGAAATGCATAAATCTCTGAACTTGAAAATAATTTGCTCACGTGAAAATACAAATGGCGCAAGAGCGTGCATTCTTACATTGTTGGGAATCGCCTGCAGCCGCATAGCCCTATCGTAATCTGCATGCAGCAAGCTGCCGTAAACGATATCTTCGATGTTGCTAAAATGCCCCTGTACATCGTTTCCGTCTTGAAGCAGGAGCTCTATATCTCTTCCGAGTGGTTGCTTGAGCCTTTTACGCAGATCTCCAATAGCCTTCGCACTGAAGCGCGGGTCAGTTTCGGCGATATCAAAAAGCTTCTTTAGCTGCACGCGCTCGCTATTGGAAAAGTACTTCCGCTGAAGCATCATGCGGACACAAATTGCGGTCCAGACCATCTCGATATCTTCTATCTTAGAACCGCGAAGACCAAGTGGGTCTGAAATAGAACTGCATTCAATCTTTGTAGGCAAAGGGACGCATGCAGTAATTGCATCGTATTCCTGCACCGTGAACATAAATAGAGACAATAACGATACGTTATCTATTTTTGATGCTTTATTCATGAGCGCCCTCTCAGGTGGTAATTGCAAGATAGAGACAAAAATCTTACGTATATCTACCAAAACATATTACAGAGGTTGATGGGGCTTATTTAATCAAAAGAGGGTGTATTGGCGAAAGCCGATACACCCTCTTTTCGACAAATGGATTTATACGCAAGGTTAGAGTCGCTGCTGGGAATACTCTCCCCTAGTCCCGCTTAAACAAATCCCTCGTGTACACCTTGTCCGCCACGTCCGCGAGCTCGTCGCTCCAGCGGTTGGCGACGATCACGTCGCAGCCGGCCTTGAAGGCCTCCAGGTCGTGGGTCACCTCGGAGCCGAAGAACTCCGGAGCGTCCAGCGTGGGCTCGTAGACCAGCACGGGCACACCCTTGGCCTTAACGCGCTTCATGACGCCCTGGATGGAGCTCGCGCGGAAGTTGTCGGAGTTGGACTTCATCGTCAGGCGGTACACGCCCACGACCGGCTTCTCCTTGCCGGCGTACACGCGGTCCCACACCATCTGCAGCACCTCGTCGGCGACGAAGTCCTTGCGGGTGCTGTTGGCCTCCACGATGGCCTCGATCAGGTTCTGCGGCACGTCCTTGTAGTTGGCCAGCAGCTGCTTGGTGTCCTTGGGCAGGCAGTAGCCGCCGTAGCCGAAGCTGGGGTTGTTGTAGTGGCTGCCGATGCGCGGCTCCAGGCAGACGCCGTCAATGACGTCGCGGGTGTTGAGGCCGCGCATCTCGCAGTAGGTGTCGAGCTCGTTGAAGTAGGCAACGCGAAGCGCCAGGTAGGTGTTGGCGAAGAGCTTCACGGCCTCGGCCTCGGTGGTGCCCAGCACGAGTTCCGGGATACCGATAGTTCCGTCGGAGTTCACGCGCTCCAGCTCCGCGGGGTCCGCCCCTTGGGCGAGCAGGCGTGCGAAGCGCTCGGCAGCCGCGACGGCCTCGGCGTCCTCTTTCGGCGCGCCCACCACGATGCGAGACGGATGCAGGTTGTCATAGAGCGCCTTGCTCTCGCGCAGGAACTCAGGGCTGAAGAAGATCTTGCTGTCGCCCAGCCTCTCGCGTAGGCCCGCGGTGTAGCCGACGGGGATCGTGGACTTGATGACGATCCAGGCGTCCGGGTTCACCGAGCGCACGGCGGCGATGGCTGCCTCGACGGAGGAAGTGTCAAAGAAGTTCCTATCGGAGTCGTAGTTGGTGGGCGTGGCGATGACGGCGTAGTCGGCACCCGCATAGGCCTCTTCCACGTTTACGGTGGCGTGCAGGTCGAGTTCGCGCTCCCCCGACTTTGCCTCGGAGAGGAACCGCTCGATCTCATTGTCCTGGATGGGACTCTCATAACGTTCAAGCTTCTCGACCTTCTCGGTGACAATATCGAGCGCATGCACCTCGTTGTGCTGCGACAGCAACACTGCCAATGAAAGTCCAACATAGCCTGTGCCGACAACGGCGATCTTCATTCCTGGTTTCCTTTCACTATCTTGATAATGGGTTTCAAAACGTGCTTGGCGAATCCGCGCAGGCGCGCGCACAACTGTTTGGAGAACGGTACTTGAAAGCGATACGTTTTGAGCATCAATTCGATGGGCACACCTTCCTCAAGGTCCTTGAGGAATTTATCGTGCTCCTCATACGGCGCTACTGACTTGACCAGGCTCGGGTTACCAGGCAGAACCCTCTCAAGCGATGAGGCGCCCCACTCGAGCGCGGGCTTAACGTCCTCGATAGCCGCGGCGCCTCTGGCGGTATTGCAAAGCACGGCGGAGACGCCGTCCTCGTAGTCGACCTCGGGGTGCACGGACTGGATGCCCCAGAAGTCACCGAGCGTAACGTCCGATCCACAAGATCGCTTGACGGGGCACCTAAAGCAGGATGGACGCAAGCTCGCGTTGGCGAGAAACGCCTTCATGTACCAGTCATCGCCGAAGACGCAGCTATCCTTCGGCGATGACGAAACTTGCGCGCCATCTTTTTCCGCTTCATACGCGTATGCGTATGAAGCGGAAAAAGACAACCATCCTGTTGTCTTACTCCGCATATTCACGTCGCGAAGCGACGCAACCGCGGCGGACTCTTTGTGCTCAGCCCACTTCTCCCACAGAAGCGGCGATGGAACGCCGTGGCAGATCACATCGACCGCGAGGAAGCCGCTGTTGTCGGCGAGGTTTCCGAGGTAAGCCCTCATGCCCGCGACCTGGCACGCCGTCCCCGCGAAAAGGACGCGCCTGCCGCAGCGAAGGGCCTCCCTAACGCCCTCATAGACGTCACGATCCACCGAGCTCTGGACGTACTTGGAGCGCATGATGGCGTCGAGCCTGCCCTCATCCTCCACGATTACGTGGCGGACGCGCTTGCAGCCCTCGACCCAAGCGGCGCCGCATACCGCGCCGCCAGACACCAGGACCTCGCGCGCGAGCAGCCCGAAGAGGCCGCCGGAAGAAGATGCTAGCCTCTCGCACTTATCTTTGGACTTAGCCCAAATCACACTCTTCGCGCCGTCCTTCGCCCGCTCGCCAATCGCAGGGCAGACCGAGTCGCACCCTCCACAGCCGACGCAGGTATCCGCGTCGACCGCGGGGCGCTTAAAGCCGCGTCCGTCGGCGAACATCTCTATGCAGCCCTTCGGGCACTTCGCCGCGCATGCACCGCACCCGCAGCAGGCATCGCCAAGCGACGCGATGTTCGGAAGATTCTCAGCCATGTTGGTCACTTTCCCTTGACGATTGCCTTGGCGCGCCGCGCCGTCCCCTTCACCCTTCGCCCGAGGGAGAAAACCATCGGGGCAAGCCCCATCTCGCAGGCGGCCATGACGAGGTCACGGCGAACCGATCTCCCCTCGGCTGCGTCAAGCCGAGCCTTCAGGTCGCGCGCGAGGTCCTTATCGCCCATCTTTACGGCGATGTCGAATCTCATTGGCAGATATTTGACCCTCGCATAGCCCATGTACTTCTCGAAGTCGCACTTCTCCATACCCATCGCGGGCAGAACGTGGAGGATGATATCCTCGAGCTCGTAGGTGCGGCGCATCTGGTCTTCAAGCGAAATGTAGCTGTGGGAATGGCTTTTGCTACGGACGACATAGGTGGAGAGCAGCTCATGAATGAACCCGCAGTCATAGTGGTAGGTAAGCGGGAAGAGGAGCTGCCAGTTCTGACCAGACCTGCTCTCGTAGATACGCGTACCGCCGATGGCATCGAAGAGGGCGTCGGCGCGAGCAAGATACGCTATGCCTGAACAGAAGGCGCCCTTCTCTTCCCTGATAAGCGCGTCGAAGAGGCGATAGCTCGAGTCGTCGAAAACGGAACAGCGAACAACGGAGCCGAGGTCGTCTTCGTCGACGCAGGCGACGTCGCAGACGACGAGCCCCTTTTCGGGATGACCTTCGAGGTACCTCGCCTTGAGCTCGACATTCTTTGGGTCCATGAGATCGTCGCTGTCGGGCCACATGACGTATTTGCCGGTGACGTGGGGCAGTCCCACGTTGATCGCGCTCGCCTGTCCGCCGTTCGGGTGGGTGAGGAGCTTAAAGGTGATTCCTCGGGCCTCTAGTCTTTCGCGCCATGCCCCTGCCTTGGCAAGGGTGTCGTCGGTCGAGCCATCATCAACGAATATGAGCTCTATGTGCGGCCATGTCTGGTCCATAACGGTCTCGAAGAAACGGTCGACATAAGCGGCGCCATTGTAACAAGGGGTGACGATACTCACGAGGGGCTCCCTGCTCATCGGATCGCCCCCAGAAGGCTGGCGACGCGTACGCGAAGGGCCTCGAACTCAAGGGACCCCCTGAAAAGTGCAAAGAAAATGAGGTTCGGGACAACGAGGCAGATTACGGCTGAAGCGATGAGCGTGTGCCACCCGAGGCTGGAGAGGAGCGGTGCGCACGCGGCCCTGCAGGTTATTGTTGCAACGACGACGGCGGCAAAGTAGATGAGCAGCTTTCTGAAATAAACAGATGGTGACTTTCCGAAAAGGAAACGATAGGTGCAGCTGGGCCGCGAGACGACGAAGACAAGACGGGAAACGACGGTGCCGATGTAGACGCCGACCAAGCCGAGCCGCATCGCCACTGCCACGGAGACAACGAGGTTGATGACCGCTTGCAGCAGCGACCACCACTTGTCCATGTTGAAGTTGCCCTTTGCGATGCGGGCGTTGTTGTAGATGGTGCTCTGCCCTTGGAGATAGAAATTAAAGATAATCAGCACGAGGCTCGCGGTATCGATGGCGTAGTCTGAGCCCGCCCAAAGCTCCACAAAGGGAGTAAGAAGGACAACGAAGCAGACGGTGCAGAGTCCGTAGATCCAGAAGTTGGCAAAATTCGCCTCCTCAAAGACCTTCTCAAACCGCTCCTTGGTCGAGGTTACGGCCAGGTTTCCAAAGCCCGCGACGACGCTATTGAAGAGGATGAGTACGATTGCGGAGACGGCGTTGATCACGAGGTTGTAGTTGCTCACTGCACCGACGACCGCTACGCCGAGGGCGGGGACTGCAGAGATAATGATGCTGTCGGTCGCGTGTACGGCGACGCTAGAGAACTGATGAATAGCAAGGCCTTTCACTTCGGTGAGGATGCCCTTACGGTCCTCGGCGGGGAGCTTCGTAGCGGGCTTTTCTTTCAGGATTGGGTAGCGCCGATTGAGGTAGAAAGCTACCGCAAATCGGGACAGAATGAGGGTCGCCGTGTAGGAGAGCAGGTAGACGAGGAAACTCCCAGTCAAGACAAGTGCCACGAGCTGCACGAAAACGCAGATAAGATTAGTGAGGGTATCGAAATTCGTAGAGACGTAGGCCTCCTGAATTGCGTTGGAATAACCGAACTTGTACGTCACGAAGTATGTGGTAACCGTGTTTGCAAGGAAAAACAGAAAATAGAGTCTCAATTCGAAGAGCGAAAGTCCCTCCGCTCCGTTGACGATGTACTGGAGGAAAGGTGTGACGGCAAGGCCGAAGGCGAGTACGACGAAGGCGATGAGCCTATAGGTGACCTTATAGAACTGCATGAGCTCGCGGACCTTCTCGTTCTCTTCGCGTTCGACTGGCCCGTAGAGAGCGAAGGTCATGGCAGAGCCGAAGCCGAGTTCAGCAAACGAGAGGAAACTGAGGATCTCAGAGTAAAGTCCGTTGATGCCGAGATAGTATTTGCCAAGGATATGTATGAAGACGGTCCTGGATACGAAGCTGACGAGAAGGCTTACACCCTTTCCGACGAGTCCGTAAATTGAACTCTTCGCAGCAAATGCGGTCCTGCTCTTGCCCTTGGTCCTATCGCTCAAGACACCCCTCCAAATATCCCATATACTTCTCCCTCTCGTGACCGATCGCTTCATCAATACCCATATATTCACCTGCGCGCGCGAGGTCATATACGGCTGACCCGTAAACCTTCTCTTCGATGTCCAACATTTGAGAGAGCTGCTCGAGGCGCGAAAACATGCCCCTGACGCCTTCGCGATGAACGATGGTGAGGGGTGTGTGCAGGATGGAGCTGAACACGGCGGCGTGGAAAGAGTCCGTCACCACATGTGCAGCATGGTCGATGAGGTCGATGAACTCGGCCGGTCCGGCATCGGGCTCTCCCGATTTCTGCCTGTCGGAGAGCGGAACCACGGGGATGCGCCCGTGGTCGGTCACTTTGTCGAGCACCTCAGCCGCCTCACCTCCGACACCTCCCAACAGGTAGGTGAAAACGTAGGACTCTTCCGGAGTGCAACGCCCGTCGGCAACGGCGCGCCACTCGTCAGCGGCAAGCACTAGCGTCGGGTCGCAGATGACATCGACATCGATGCCCGCGCAATCTTTGATGAGCTCAGCGGCGCGTTTCTCGCGCACGGCGACATGATCGAAGCCAGCGACGCCTTTCGCAATCAAGTTCGCCTGTTCCGGGGTAAGACTATCCTGGCCGATGCTCGGGGCGTTAGCGACCCTTTTGGAGCGAGGTGCGAACTGCAAGAAGAACCACTCTGCCTCATGCTCGTCAACAAAATCAGGGTTCCATACCTGGTCACTTCCAACAAGGAAATAATCGAACGTATCAAGAATCGGGTCGCTTAGGCTCCGAATATCAATGATGGGAATCTTAGAGTTGAACCCATCGAAGGCTTCGAGCCTTTTCTCGGTCATGAGACTCTCGGGGCTCGGGCCCGACATCCCGATGAGCCTCTTAACAAGGTTTTTAGCCTTGCGGACAGCTCCTTCGCGCTCGTTGAGGACCAAAGTGATCGGGCGCATGCCCATTTTCTTGACAATGCACGTGGTAGCGAAGTTCTGGAGACGGTTACCGTAATTGAACTTGCCGTCCAATGTTATTATTCCGATTTTTGAACTCATAGTCTGGTTTTCTCATTCCAATCCGAATTTCGTCTGCCACTTACGCACATCTGAGCAACGCCTTGCATCTAGAGAGCATGTAATAGAGTCTCCAATTCCCTCGTATGAGTAAACGGAACGCTACGCGCATATTGTGGGTCTCAGCTTGCAAGTAGGGGTTTTTGCGCCAGTGGGGAAAAAATGTCTGCATGTAACCAAAGAGCCTACGTTTTACTCTAGGGTCGTAACCGAAAGTTTTAAGAGCCCTTTCCGCGCCGTAAAAAAGTACGTGCTTAATAGCAAGCCACTCGAGCTCAGGGGAAAAGCCCGAAGGCATCCGATTCTTCAGTTCGTCGATGGCAACAATAATCGCAAACGCGTCTTCGGGCAGGGGATTGCGCGTTACGCTAGATTCCCTAACAACATATTTGTAGATATACTCAGACATTCCGTAGATGACCTTCGCCCTAGCTATGAGAGGGATCGCACTCGCCATATCCTCCCCAATCTTGGTGTTAAGGACTAACCCATAGCCGTTCAGCAGGCTCCTTGCAAAGAACTGCGAGCAAAGGGTGGGAGACTTGATGATTAGCTCGCGTTTAGACGCCGTTAGATCACCGGTTTCGTTCGCGAATTCATAACGTTCCAACTCGTGGCCCGAGTCATCCACTCTCGCTACATTAAACATGAGAACATCAGGCGATTTCGTCTCCAAAACGTCAACCGCTTTGAAGAATAAAATAGGGTCGACATAATCGTCGCTATCGAGGAAGAATACGTAAGCACCGGAGCTTTGCTCAACGCCTGCTTGCCTAGCAGAGTTTTGGCCTCCGTTCTCCTTAGTCACAAATGCGCACTTTACCCTGACCTCATCGAGCAGACGGGAAATGACATTACGAGTTTCCACGTTCGATCCGTCGTCGACGACAACAAGTTCAATACGATTATCGGGAACTGCAAAGGTTCTGAAGCATGCTTTGAGGTAACGCTCCTCAGTGTTGTAGATCGGAATGACAACCGAAAGCAACGGTCTACTCATCTCACCCATTAGGAGGCACCTTTCTCGTCAGCGTCGTCTTGATTGCCAAAGCGGATGGCGGCAAACAAAATCAGGGCCCACACCGGCTTGAAATAAACTGTAGAAAGGGAGAGCCCAAGCACGAACATTCCCACGAGCGAGGCAGCAATTTCAAAATCCTTTAGCTTCAGTGCCGTCTTAAATACAATGAAGTAGACCAACGCTGTCAGGAGCACACCGACGATTCCCATACCAATTAGGGTCTCAACCCAGACGTTATGGGCGACATTATGAAACGAATTGAAGAAGCGGGTGGCGCCCAAACCCATTCCAAACAGCTTTCCCAATACATCGAAATCAGAAAAGGCACTGAGACACTGCTGCTGGAGGAGCGATCTATGGGTGTTACCGTTTTCGATAAGGTACTCAATTGTGTAACGCTCTGAGATATCCTGCGGCAGTATTGACATAATGATGTTGAAGGCAATAAGCAGGACTACCGCAATCAGGACAATTCTTGCAAAAGGTTTCAGATTCTTCCTCAGGCGTGAGAGGTCGAGTAGGAGCAGGCTTACGATTACCGAAGCGATTGCCACGAGCCCTCCACGCGAACCAGTGGTGAAGACGCCCATAAGAAAGAGACACGTCATGATGAGTCCGACTTTGCTTCCCCGGCTCATGTAGTCGTGGACGCAGTGAGCGACACCGAAAACGAAGCAACCACAAAGGTAGTTTGGGTCTTGCGCGGCCCCAGCAATACTAATGGAGTCTCTACCGGTGTTCTTGTAGGTAGAAGAAAAGATCAAAAGGAAAACCAGTGCGATCACGGAGCTCGCCACGAGGCACTTTCGCAGAAACTCGATATCTTTTTTTGACATATCGAACGACCCCAGTAGAACAGTAAACGCAATATTTATGAGCAATGCTATGTAGTTTGAAAAGGGGATGTGCAAAGGCGAAACTAGACCTGAACCCAAAGTGATCAGAGCCAAGCACGGCATGGAGGCCGTCAGCCAGCGATTCCTGAACCTTAGGTTCTTCAGGTTCAGGAAGGCGGCCGTAAGTGGAAGGACTGCGACGTATTTGGAAATAGAGGCCCCCGTAGTCAGCGGAACAAACTCCAGTGGGATCGAGAGGAAGTACAGCCCAAGCGTGAAGGCGAGAACGGATACGTCCAAAAACTTCCCAGCCAAGTGGTCCTCGAATTTGAAGCCCAAGGGTTTTCCTGAAGTATAGATTGTCATTTCTGGGGCCGTTTCGCGTATTTGTTGTACAGGAATTCGTATTGCTCGGCAACGTTTGAAGTTGAGTAAGGGAGTGCGATCATGCGGCCTGCCTTACCCATTACCCTTGCGACGTCAGGGTTCTCATAGAGATAAGTCATGGCTTCTGCCAATGCATAGACGTCACCCTTGGGAACGACTATGCCGTTCTCTTTATCATGGATTATGTCCGCCACCCCGCCAACATCCGTTCCGACAAGGGGACGGCAGGCCGCCATAGCCTCAAGCATGGTCATAGGAAGCCCCTCGTAGTCAGAGCTAGAAACGAAAATGCTCGACTGAGCAAGCAGTAAGCAGACATCGTCGCGCACACCCAAGAAAGTGACGTTGTCGTCGAGGCCGAGCTCCGAGCAAAGACCCCTCAACTCCACCATCATCGGGCCATCGCCCACGATAGCGAGGGAAGTCTCGGGGTGCCGATTACACACCGTTCGCATAGCTCGTAGCAACATCATGGGGTTTTTCTGCTCCACGAGTCTACCGACGCTGATGAAATCATACTTAGTGTCAGCATCCGCAGGAGAAGCTGGTACCGAGTCTATCTTCACTGGATTCACGACCATCTCGATGCGGCATGCGGGCAGTCCGTAAAATTCGGCTGAGAGGCGTCTGTTCATTTCGCTGATAGCAACAGGGATGACAGCACCGGTGCGGTACAAGGCACGCATAATTTTTTCCCTTAAGGGGCTACGGAACTCTTTCTCAGGGGTATTGTGAATCGTGTGGATTACTTTACGACCATGTAACCAAGCCCACGGCAAGCAATAGAAAACCGAAGCGAGGTGAGTATGAATGATGTCGGGCTTGAAATCGTTCATGTATTTAGCAACGTTGAAGATAGCCTTCGGGGAGAGGCCGAGTCCCTTGTGAAGGTAGTCGATGCGCACCCCGGCGCATGTCAGCTCATTCTCCATCATGTTGTGGAGAAAATCGCCGTAGATGCAGAGCACGCGAACGTCAAAACGCTCCTGATCGATTGACGACCCGAGGAGTGAGACCATTCTTTCCGCACCGCCCACGCCGAGGTACGGGATAGATATGACAACTCTAGTTCTCAAGGAAAACTACTCCGTTTCAGAAGGATCAGCGAGCAGGCTCCGAACCTCGAAACCGCTATCAACAAGCTTCTGGAATTTATTCAACCCCGCCTCGAAAGAATAGTCACGACCCTTGCGAAGACAAGACTCCTTCATTGCAAGCAATAGCTTGGGCAGTTCAGCATTCATGAGAACGTCCAACAGCGCATTGCGATTGCAGAATTCATAGGTAATGCCTGTCTCCCCTTCCTCGACCATTTCTGCATAACTTGGCCAACGCGAAGCGATAACGGGTATACCGGCACAGTAGGCATCAACCACGGTACCTGGGACACCTTCGCCCAGGTACCTCGTCGGAAAGGCCAAGACGAGGTACCCGTTGAGAACAGATGTACTCTCCCCTGCGGGCACTACACCCTTGTAGGCGACTTCGGAAGCATCGCAGTCGGCCATCAGCGCATCGAAGTGCTCCTTATACTCAGGCAGAACGTTTCCGTAGATATCAAGCTTAAAAGCGCGGCGGCCAAGACGGCTGTTTGCCTCGCGTAAGGCCCATACAATGTCCTCAATACCCTTTTCTTCGTAGATGCGGGAGAAAACTGCTAAAGGCCATGGCTCACCAGAGGGCTGCTCGAGATCAAAGGAATCGAGCAGCGGAAGGCGCTTGTAGTTGTATACGACGAGCACGTTGTCGAAGCCTTGCTCAGCGAGCAGATCCTTAACTCGGCCGGACTCAACGAGTATCGCATCGAACGATTTGAGCCTCTTCGTGAGGAGAGACTTCCCAGCGATAAACTCGGCGAGCCACCCGCCGATGACTGAGTACACGGCTTTACAGCCATATCGTCTCCGCAGGAAAACGAGCAACGGGGTGAAGACCTTCACCCCGTTATGCGCCGGAAGCATAACGAGGGCGTCCGAGAACTTTGCGAGGTCAATACATTCGTGCAGGAGGGCAAGCGGATGCTTCTGCCATCCATGTGTGTCGACAAAGCGGACATTCTCATTCCCACAGACATCGCGCAGCAGTTCGCGGACCGTACGAGTCTTCACGACCTGTCCATCTGCCATGCTAACGTCCTCGGCAAAGTGCCCGATGATGCCAACAGTCTTTATCTGTTTTGGTTGATCCATTAGGGAAAACTCGCACCCCGTTACTTAATTCCAAAAACTTTGATAAAGCCCCATACTCCGATATGAAATACAGAGCGAAATACGCCTAAATGCTCTATATCCCGATAGAGCATCCAGTGGTACTTTACTAAGTCAAGCTTATTGTGTGAGATAGAGCCCTCGCGAACGCGATAATCGGCAAGAATATCCGGCATGCCCCAAATGTAAGGCTCCTTTTTAAGCATCTGTAACCACAGCGCGTCATCGTTGCGTTTACGAATATTGGGGACTTCGAACTTACCCATCTGGCGGACGTTATACATAACCGTTGAATTACCCACCGGGCAGTCAAGCAATAGCCTGTTATAGCTAGTTCGAGGAATAGTATTGATTACCTTTCCAAGCGGATTCCCCTGTTCATCTACTTGTTCATAGGCAGTGCATGAAAAAGCGCGCCCATGCTCTCGCATGAAAGCTAACTGTTTATCTAGCTTTTCGGGTTTCCACATGTCATCGCTATCCAAAAAGGCCATATATTCGCCCTCGGCAGCCTTCATGGATTCAGTTCTTGCCACAGCGGCTCCGGAATTTTCTTTTAAGCAAATATACCGAACACGGGAATCATCCTTGGAATAGGACTCAACAACTTCCCGGGTATTATCGGTAGAGCAATCATCCACGATAACCATTTCCCAGTTATCGTACGTTTGCGCCTGAACTGACTCAATGGTCTTTCCAATAAATTGTGCGCAGTTATATGCCGGCGTAATAACCGATACAAGACCGTCTCGCATCTAATCTCTCCTAGCCACTGCGGCAACAGTAGCGAACATCGTGGCCATCTCTCCCCAAAAACTAAAACGAGAAAGATCGCGCAGGTTTAGCTCCATCTTCTTTGGCAGCACTAGATTGATATAGGCGCTATCAACATCCTCTGCACCCTCTAGCAAGGCATCCTCATCCTTGAATTCGATACTTGCTCGCGAAGTGACACCCGGAGACAGGAGCAAAGTTGCTCGCATCTCAGGCGTATACGCCGCTACATACCGAGGAACTTCAGGACGAGTGCCGACAAAACTCATGGTTCCACGAAAGATATCTATAAGCTGTGCAACTTCATCAAGACGACATTTTCGTATCACAGATCCAACGCGTGTTATTCGAGCATCGCCGGCGCTTGTAACTTGTGAACCCTTTTTCTCGGCATCGACGCACATGGTTCGGAACTTGAAAATACGAAACGTCTTGCCGTATCGCCCAACTCTTTCTTGGCGGAAAAAAACCGGACCGGGAGAATCGAGCTTAATTGCAACAGCAAGAATGATGAATAGCCACCAAGTTAAGGCAAATAAAAATAAGGAACCAAATATATCGAAAAAACGTTTCGCGAATAGCCCCATACGATGCCCTGCAAGTTCGTCATAGTAAGGGCGAATCTCATCAACGCGCATATCGTTGGGCAAATCAGCCCATGATAGCAGTCCCACTACGCACCAAGCTCCAAGAGGCAGGCCTTGAAGCAGTCGATGACGTAATTGACTTCGTCGTCAGTAAGGCGAGTATGCAGCGGCAAGGTGATTTCGTTCTCAAAATGCTTGTAAGCATTCGGAAAATCAGAAATGTCAAAACCAAGATTCTTATATGCCGTGTGCATGGGCAAAGGCTTGTAATGAACGTTTGTAGCAACACCAAGCTCTGCCATCTTTATGATAATTTCATTGCGCTTTTCGAGATCAAACCCGGGGATACGACAAATATACAGGTGACCCGAAGACTGGCGCTCGCCTGTAAAATGATTTAGCGGCTCAATACCCAGCGGGGTCAGAGCAGAATTGTAACGCTCGATAATCTCTTTGCGTCGCGCAAGCATGCCCTCATAACGATCGAGCTGAACGAGACCTAAAGCAGCTTGCATGTCAGTCATATTGCATTTATACCAAGGACCAACAATGTCATATTCCCAAGCACCAAGCTTGGTCTTAGCCAAGGCATCCTTGCTTTGGCCATGAAGACTCAGGAGCTGCAGCTTCTTATACATGGTCTCAGAGTCGATGCCGGAAATGGCACGCCAAGCAAGGCAACCACCCTCGGCAGTGGTCAAATTCTTTACGGCATGGAAGCTGAACGAGCTGAAATCGGCGATAGAACCAACCATCTTGCCATGCCAAGTTGCGCCTAAGGCATGGGCAGTATCTGCGCAAACCGCGATGCGCCCCAGAGCTTCCTGAATTTCGCCATTTGGCTTAAACAGATTGCGCTTAGACTTAACGATTTCGAAAATACGATCGTAATTGCAAGGAACACCACCAAGATCAACAGGAATGATTGCTTTGGTGTTCTCATTAACGGCAGCCTCAACAGCATCGTAATCCATTTCGAAACTATTCGGCTGGCAATCGATAAGCACGAGTTTGGCACCCACGTGGCACACAACAGAGGCGCTTGCCGTGTAAGTATAAGCAGGAACAATTACTTCATCGCCAGGTCCCACATTAAGAAGACGAAGCGCCATTTCTGCACATGCAGTCTGTGAATTTAGGCAGCAGACCCTTTCGGCTTTCAAATAATCTGCCAACCTAGCTTCGAGTTTCTTGGTACGAGGACCAGTAGTAATCCATCCGGATCGAAGAGCTTCTGCAACTTCGACAATTTCTGCCTCGGTAATATCAGGCGGCGAAAACGGGATGTTCATCTTTACAGTCATTATTCTGCCTCTTCCAACTAGTCGTTGTACTGTGGGTGATACGTTGGGACAACTTCGGCAAGAACCGTTTTAATCTCGTCGTTCGTGCCATTCAGACAGGCCTCGAGCTTCTCGAGCTTGTCCTTAATCTCTTCCATCTTGTCTGCCTCGGCCGTGGAAATACGAATCTCGGAATGCTCGGTAGGCAGGAGTTGCTCGTTGTCCATAAGGAGCTCCTCATACATTTTTTCACCAGGACGTAGGCCGACCTCTTTGACCTCGATATCCTTGCCGGGCTTAAGACCGCTAAGCGTGATGAGATTGATCGCGAGGTCATAAATCTTGACCGGTTCACCCATGTCCAAAACAAAAATTTCGCCGCCATGAGCAAGCGCACCGGCAGTAATGACCAATTTGCTGGCCTCGGGAATCGTCATAAAGTAACGCGTAATGTCCTTGTGCGTAATGGTGATAGGACCGCCCTCGTGAAGTTGACGCTTAAAGAGCGGGATGACCGAACCATGGCTACCAAGAACATTGCCAAAACGGACTGCAGTAAAAATGGTCTTGCTGTTGGCCGCATAATACTGAACGATCATCTCGTCCATGCGTTTGGTAGCACCCATTACATTTGCGGGATTAACGGCCTTATCAGTAGAAATTTGTACAAAATGACTGCACTGATACTTATCAGCTAATCGCACAACATTGAGGGTGCCAAACACGTTATTTTCAATTGCCTCACGCGCATTATGTTCCATAAGGGGAACATGCTTGTGTGCCGCCGCGTGGAATACAACTTGTGGATGATATGTTTCGAAAACATGCTCGATTGCAGGCGAGTGCGTGATAGAACCGATAAACACCTGAATATCAGTGCCTTGATCCAGAGCCGACTTAATAATGTCATGGTACAGCTCATACGTCGTGTTCTCGTAGATATCGAACAAAATGATTTGAGCAGGCTTTGCCGGAAGTAGCTGACGCACGAGCTCAGAACCGATAGAACCGCCACCGCCGGTAACCAAAATGCGCTTGCCCGCAACATAGCCCATCTGGTCTAGATTAAGTGATTTTTCTTCACGAGATAGCAAATCGCTGATTTCGACTTCGCGAAGGGCAACCCTGCCAAGACCGCTTATAGGAATGTCGCGCACATTGGGCAAGGTTAATACCCTAATCCCCGTTTTCATGCAGAGGTCATAGATTCTCTGGCGTTCATCAAAAGTAGCACTTGGAATGGCGACTACGATTTGTTCGGCTTCACAGGCATGCGCAATCGTCGGAATATCCGCACAGGTACCGCAGACTTTAATGTCATGAATTCGCTGATTTTGTTTATTGGGGTCGTCATCAACGACGGCAACAGGATCTCCAACCATATCGGGATCGTTACTGAGCATGCGCTTAATAGTAAGCGAACCGGTCTCCCCTGCTCCTACAATGAGCGTACGAGGTAAATGAGCATCTGATTTGCTTTTAAAACGCCATGCCTGGCTACCATAAATTGCACGAATGGCAAAGCGGCCACCGCCGCAAATGATAAGGACAATGGCCCATGCCATAACGTCCTCACGAAGGGTCATGCCCTTGCTAAATAACACGCTAAAGATAACGTCGCCAATTACTGAGCCTACTGTTACGGCAGCAACAATACGTCCAGCCTCGGAAATGCTCGCATAGCGCCACAAGCTGCTATACATATGAAAGAACCAAAAGACAACAACGTTAACAAGCGCAAGCACAAGAATAGCCGGACATGCGCCGGCTGCTCCGCTGAGCGTCGCCCAATGTTGCGTTCCCCACGATGCAACAAACACAGCAATATAAGTTGCAACAATGTCATATGCCATCAACGCATACGGTTCAAAGGCACTCAGCTTCCCCTTTTGCTTTGTGCTCTTGGATTCGGTGTTCAAGATCTCTTCTTCTCTTCCCTATTGATCCCGTTGTCTACGTCCCCGCCCCCGAGGATCCTCCCTGTTCCCTTAAACAGTCGCCCGCGCTTAGGCGATCGCCTTTTTAAGGTTTCGCATTACGCGCTGCTCGTTGGAAAGCACCGCGAGGCCAACACGGGTGCTAACGCGTCGGCCACACAGATTGAACTCCAAATAAGCAGTGCTCTTGCGTCTGTTAATGGTTTTGATAAGGCCTTCGTGGCCCAGCAGCGGACCTGCCGTCACTACGACCTGGTTGCCGTCTTTTAAGGCCTCGCTCATGGGTACTACGCGGTCTCCCCTATGCGTAAAGCCGCCAATAAGCTGGACCTCTTCTTTTGCCAGCGGCACAAACTGACCGTCCTGGGATAGCACCCGGGCAAAGTCATCCATGCGCAGCAGGTACTGTTGCACGGTTCGGGGATCTGCCGTATCACAGATAAGATAACC
>OLRS01001426.1_pt1 | contig 23337 bp, 19 predicted proteins | sample 1673171 | NCBI WGS metagenome assembly OLRS01 (sample SAMEA3136762, study PRJEB25190) | human gut metagenome | biome: human gut; feature: human-associated habitat; material: faeces | place: Austria | collected 2013
AGGCAGTGTGGCAGTATGTGAACCAGTTTGCGGAGTTCAACCGCTACACCAACAGCCCCGTTGCCAACTATCACGGCGAGATTTACAATCTGCCCTTCAATATGAACACCTTCAATAAGATGTGGGGTGTGGTGACCCCCGCCGAGGCCAAGGCAAAGATCGAGGAGCAGAAGCGGGAAGCGGGCATCACCGACCCGAAAAATCTTGAGGAGCAGGCCATCAGTCTGGTGGGTACGGACATTTACGAAAAGCTCATCAAAGGCTACACCGGCAAGCAGTGGGGCCGCCCCTGCACCGAACTGCCGGCTTTCATCATCAAACGCCTGCCGGTCCGCTTTACCTACGACAACAACTATTTCAACGCGCTGTATCAGGGCATCCCCGATGGCGGCTATACCGCCATGGTGGAAAAGATGCTGGAGGGCATCGAGGTGCGGCTGAACGTGGATTATCTGGCCGACCGGGAGAACCTGAACGCACTGGCCGACAAGGTGGTCTATACCGGCCCGGTGGATGCCTACTTCGGCTACCGTCTGGGCGCGCTGCAGTACCGCAGCGTCCGCTTTGAGACTGAGGTGCTGGATATCGACAACTATCAGGGCAACGCGGTGGTGAACTATACCGATGCGGAAACGCCCTATACCCGAATCATCGAGCACAAGCATTTTGCGTTCGGCACCCAGCCCAAAACGGTGATCAGCCGGGAGTACAGCACCGAGTGGCATCAGGGTGACGAGCCCTATTACCCTGTCAACGATGAAAAGAATGGCGCGCTTTACGCAAAATACAAAGCGCTTGCCGATGCCGAGACAAAGGTCATTTTTGGCGGCCGGCTGGGCGAGTACAAGTATTATGATATGGATAAGGTGATCGAAGCAGCATTGGATGCGGCGGCACGGGAGCTGGGGTAACCCCACCGTCATCGAAGGCGTTGACGCAACGGTCTGAATGCTGTATACTAACCATAGAAATCCACCGGTTCCCCGGTGAGAAGTGAGGGATAACACCATGAAAGTGATTCTGAAGCAGGACGTAAAGGGCATTGGCAAGAAGGACGAGATCCATGAGGTCTCCGACGGCTACGCCCGCAACTTTCTGTTCCCGCGCAAGCTGGCCGCTGTGGCCGATGCTTCTGCGGTGAATATCGCACGCGGCAAGGAGGCCGCTGCGGATTTCCACGAGGCTGAAACTGTGGCCGCCGCACAGGCTGTGGCTGCAAAGATCGAGGGCAAGACCGTGACCATCAAGGCCAAGGGCGGCGCATCCGGTCGCCTGCACGGCAAGGTCACCGGCAAGGAAGTTGCCGAGGCTCTGGCCCAACTGGCCGGTTCTCCCATTGATAAAAAGAAGATCGAGCTGGAGACCAAGGACATCAAGGATGCCGGTGTGTTCAACGCAAAGGTGCGCCTGCATGTCGGTGTCGTGGCTTCCTTCAAGATCATGGTGGAAGTAGAACAGGCCTGATTGAAATGCCATCTGCGCCCCCTGCCTTCAGGGGGCGTTTTTGGCGTTTTGGGAAGCTGGCCCAGTATGGAGGGGGATGAACCATGCCCAACGAACAACGACATTATTCCAATGAACTGAATCTGGAGAGTGTGGGCATCAATCTGCCCTACAATATGCAGGCCGAGCAGAGCGTGCTGGGCGCGGTGCTGCTCAAGCCCGAGACATTGACCGATCTGGTGGAGATCATCCGGCCGGAAATGTTCTACACCCGGCAGAACGCCCAGATCTATTCTGAGATGCTGCGCCTGTTCACAGCAGATCAGACCATCGACTTTGTCACCCTGCTGGATGCCGTCATCTCCGATGGCGTGTTCCCCAGTGCGGACGAGGCAAAGGTCTACCTGACCGGTCTGGCCGAGACGGTGCCCAGTATCTCCAATGTGAAGGCTTACGCCCAGATCGTGCAGGAAAAGTATCTGGTGCGCCAGCTGATGGGCGTTGCCAAGGACATTCTGCAGGACGCGGGCGATGAGCCGGACGCTGACCTGCTGCTGGAAAACGCCGAGCAGCGCATCTACGAGATTCGCTCCGGGCGGGATTCCAGCGCGTTGACCCCGCTTTCCTCCAGTATGGTGGAGACGTTGACCAACCTGCAGAAGATCAGCGGCCCGGATGCCGACAAGTACAAGGGCATCCCCACCGGCTTCCGTCTGCTGGATACCGTCCTGACCGGCCTTGGCCGCGGCGACCTCATCATTCTGGCCGCCCGCCCCGGTATGGGCAAGACCAGTTTTGCGCTGAACATTGCCACCCGCGTTGCCATGCAGCAAAAGGTGCCGGTGGCCATTTTCAGCCTGGAAATGACCAAGGAGCAGCTGACCAACCGCATCCTTTCGGCGGAAGCTGGCATCGACAGCCAGGCTTTCCGTACCGGTGCCCTTCGCAGTGAGGACTGGGAGTATCTGGCACTGGCAACGGAAAAGCTCCATGATGCCCCCATCTATATGGACGACACCTCAGGCATCACCATCACCGAGATGAAGGCGAAGATCCGCCGGGTCAATCAGGACCCTACCCGCCCCAATGTGGGCCTGATCGTCATCGACTACCTGCAGCTGATGACCACCGGCCAGCGCAGCGAGAACCGTGTGCAGGAGATCAGCTCCATCACCCGAAACCTGAAGATCATGGCAAAGGAAATGAATGTGCCCATCATCGCGCTTTCTCAGCTGTCCCGTGCGGTGGAGAAGCAGGGCAACAACTCTTCTCACCGGCCCCAGCTGTCTGACCTGCGTGACTCCGGTTCTATCGAGCAGGATGCCGACTGCGTCCTTTTCCTTTACCGTGATTCCTACTACGCCAGCCAGAACCCCGATGGGGCAGAGGTGGATGCCGATACCGCGGAGTGCATCGTGGCAAAGAACCGCCACGGCGAGACCAGCACGGTGCCGCTGGGCTGGGATGGCGCACACACCCGCTTTATGGATGTGGACTTCAAACGCTGATGAACGACGAAACATCAAAATTGATCACAAAAGTAGAACGCTTTGCCCGGCAGGAGCAGCTGTTTGCGCCTGCGGAGCCGGGCCGGGCTCTGCACCTGTGCGCCGCCGTTTCGGGCGGAGCCGACAGCATGGCGCTGCTGCGGGTGCTGCTGGAACTGCGGGATGCTTTTGGGTATCCCCTTTCTGCCTGCCACGTCAACCACGGCCTGCGGGGTGAGACTGCGGACCGGGACGAAGCCTTTGTCCGAGCCGAGTGTGCCCGGCTGGGGGTGCCGCTGACAGTCTTCCGCCCGGCAGATGTGGGAATGGCTGTGCCGCCCCATGCCGGGGAGGACTGGGCCCGCAGACTCCGCTATGCCTGCTTTGCCCAACTGCTGGCAGGCGGGATAGACTGCATTGCAACGGCCCATACTGCTACTGACCAGACCGAGACCCTGCTGTTCCGGCTGGCCCGGGGCACCGGGCTGCACGGAGCAGGGGGCATCCGGCCCAGGCGGCCCGGTTACTGCCGCCCGCTGCTGAGCGTGACCCGGGCCGAGACCGAAGCGCTCTGCGCCGCCTTTGAGCAGGGCTGGGTGACGGACGAGACGAACGAGTCCGATGCCTACGCCCGCAACCGCCTGCGCCATGGGGCCGTTCCGGCCCTGCGCAGCGTCAACGATGCGGCAGAGGAAAATCTGGCCCGCTTCTGTGAAAAGGCGGCCCGCGCGGATGCCTACTTTGCCGGGCAGGCAGAACAGCTGCTTTCCATCGCGCGTCTGGATGCAGCCCAGACTGCCCGCAAGGCCCCGAAAGCCAAGGCAGCATGGCGGCTGGAGCCGCTGCAGGGCGCTGACCCGCTCATTCTGGAAGCGGCGCTCCACAGCCTTGTTGCCCCGGTGCGGGATGCCGAGGAAAAGTACATCCGCCTGTTGGCAGAGCTGGTGGAGCAGGGGAGCGGGGCGGTGCAATTGACCGATACGGTCCGTTTCTGCGCAGGCAGTGGGATGCTCTGGCAGGAAAAGAGCCGGCCGGAAGCGGCTGCGACCCCTGCGTTTTCGCTGCCGTTTGCCCCTGCCGATGGGGCGGAATTTGCCCTGCCCGGGGGTCAAACCCTGAAAACACGGCTTTTTGTAAGCGGTTTTCGAGAAAAAACACAGGGTGTTCATAAAAAAGACTTAAAAAATCGGGCGGATTATGCTAGAATAACCTTGTTATATTCTGCCCTTACGCTGCGCACCCGTCAACCGGGAGACCGGTTCCGGCCTGCGGGGCGGGGGCTGAGCAAGCCCCTGCGCAAATGGATGAATGAGGCAGGCATTCCTGCCGGAATACGAGAGGGCCTGCCGCTGCTGGCGGCGGGCAGTGAGATCCTGTGGGTCTGTGGGGAGGGCTTTGCCGAGGGGCTGGCCCCGGACGAGGAGACTGTACAGATCTTGCAGTTGGAATTGGAAAATGGAGGAACAACCCATGAGCATGAATGACGATATCAAGAACATCCTGGTCAGTGAGGAAGCACTGAAAGCCAAGGTTGCCGAACTGGGTGCACAGATCAGCAGGGATTACGAGGGCAGAAACCTTGTCCTCGTCTCCATCCTCAAGGGTTCGGTGGTCTTTATGGCCGACCTGATGCGGGCTGTGACCATCCCCTGCAGCATTGATTTTATGGTCGTGTCCAGCTACGGCGGCAGCAATACCACCACCAGCGGTCTGGTCAAGATCATCAAGGATCTGGACGGCGACCTTTCCGGCAAGGACGTGCTGATCGTGGAGGACATTCTGGATACCGGTGTCACCCTTTCCAAGCTGGTGCCCATGCTCAAGATGCGCAACCCGAATTCCGTGAAGATCTGCACCATTCTGGACAAGCCCAGCCGCCGCAAGGCCGACATCCAGCCTGATTACGAGGGCTTCCAGGTGCCGGACGAGTTTGTGGTGGGCTATGGTCTGGACTATGATGAGAAATACCGCAACCTGCCCTATGTGGGTGTGCTGAAACCGGAAATCTACGCATAACAAAAACGAATTAGAACTGGAGTTGATCCCTTTTGCAACCGAAACGACCTCGCTTTAATCCCCTGATCCTGGCGCTGGCACTGGCCGGTGTCCTGATGATCTGGTCGGTGCTGGGCACCAGCGACAGCAGTACCGGCGGCTCCACCATGAGCTACTCGACTGTGGTGCACTACTTTGAGAACAATCAGGTCACAGCCTTTACGCTGGACCGCAACACCAGCATCATCACCCTGACGCTGAAGGAGGGCAAGCAGGAGCTGCCCGAAACCACAGGTGCCACCGCTGCCACACAGGCCTCCGGCGGTCTGCTGAGCAATATGTTCTCCTCCTCCGCCTCTTCCGTGGGGGCAACCAGAAACGAAGACGGCACGGTGACGGTGCGCTACAAGCTGCCCTACGCCTATGTGTTCATCGAGAACGTCCAGCAGTATATCGATTCCTACGACGCAGCCAACCCCACCGCGCCCATGGAGTACGATTACACCACTCTGAAGGAGTCCATCCCCTGGATGGAGATCCTGTTCTACCTGGGAATGCTGGGCTGCACCGGCTTCCTGCTCTTCTCCATGATGCGCGGCGGCGCTGGCGGCGGCGGTATTATGAACGTGGGCAAGGCCAAGGTGAAGGACGAGCACGAGAACAAAAAGACCGCGACCTTTGCCGATGTTGCCGGCGAGGACGAGGAAAAGGAAGAGCTGAAGGAGGTCGTGGAGTTCCTCAAGAGCCCCGACAAGTTCAACACGCTGGGTGCCCGCATCCCCCACGGCGTTCTGCTGGTGGGCCCTCCGGGTACCGGTAAGACCCTGCTGGCCCGTGCCTGCGCCGGTGAGGCAGGGGTGCCCTTCTACTCCATTTCCGGCTCCGACTTCGTGGAAATGTATGTCGGTGTCGGCGCGTCCCGTGTGCGTGACCTGTTTGATAAGGCCAAAAAGACCATGCCCTGCATCATTTTCATCGATGAGATCGATGCCGTGGGCCGTCAGCGCGGCGCAGGTCTGGGCGGCGGCCACGACGAGCGGGAGCAGACCCTGAACCAGCTGCTGGTCGAGATGGACGGCTTTGAGGCCAACGATGGTGTCATCGTGATGGCAGCCACCAACCGTGCCGACATTCTGGATAAGGCACTGCTCCGTCCGGGCCGCTTTGACCGTCAGGTCTATGTGGGCCTGCCCGATGTCAAGGGCCGCGAGGAGATCCTCAAGGTCCACACCAAGAACAAGCCTTTGGCTCCCGATGTCTCCCTCAGGGTCATCGCACAGCGCACCGCAGGTTTTGCGGGTGCTGACCTGGAGAACCTGGTCAATGAGGCCGCTCTGCTGGCTGCCCGCCGCAGCCGCAAGGCCATCACCATGGAGGACATCGAGGAAGCTTCCATGAAGGTCATGGCAGGCCCTGAGAAGAAGAGCCGTGTTGTGACTGCCGAGGAAAAGAAGCTGACCGCCTACCATGAGGCGGGCCATGCCGTGGCAGGCTTCTATTGCAAGCACCATCCCCGTGTGCATGAGATCACCATCATTCCCCGCGGCCAGGCTGGCGGCTACACCATGTATCTGCCTGAAAAGGATCGCAGCTATGTGACAAAGGGCGAGATGTTTGAGGATATCGTTTCCAGCCTGGGCGGCCGTGTGGCCGAGCAGCTGATCCTGGAGGATATCTCCACCGGTGCCTCCAACGACCTGCAGCAGGCAACCAACATTGCCCGCCAGATGATCACCAAGTACGGCTTCTCCGAGCGCCTGGGCCCTGTGGTCTACGGCACCTCGCAGGAGGAGACCTTCCTGGGCCGTGATTTCACCCAGGGCAAGGGCTACAGCGAGAGCACCGCTGCCGAGATCGACGGCGAGATGCGGGATATCATCGATGAGGCTTACGAGACCTGTCGCCGCACCCTGACGGAGCACATCGACCAGCTCCATGCGCTGGCACAGGCTCTGATGGAACGCGAAAAGCTCAACGAGAAGGAGTTCAACACCGTGATGGCTGGCGGCAAGCTGCTCCCGCGTGACGGTGACGAGCCTGCACAGGAACCCGCCGCACCGGCGGCCCCTGTGGAGACCGCAGAGCCTGCCGAGAGCGCAGAGCCCGCTGAACAGGCGGAGCAGGCCGTGCTGGGCGAGGAAATGCCCGACCCGGCGCAGGATGCCCCGCAGGAAAACGAATGATCGAAGGGAGCGAGTGTCGTGGAGGAAAATTTTAACCCGGTCGCACGCACCCGGGCCAACTATTATACCCCGGGCAGCCCGGTGCAGTTCGTCTGTGTGGAACTGCTCAAGGGCGAACTCAGCGGCGAGAACGCAGTCTGCCTGACCTTCAAGAACATCTCCAAGGTTACCCTGACTGCACTGGAGATCCACTTCAAGTGTAAGGGTGTGGACGGTATCATCCTGTGTGAGGATGCCTTTGAATACCGCGAGATCGAGGTCAAGCCCGGTGAGAGCTTTGGCATGGACGATGCCGTGTTCGTGACCCAGAAGGCCATCACCAGCGTGGATGTGGTCCTGAAGAACGTATACAGCGGCAAAAAGGTCGTGCATCTGGATGCCATCAAGCGCGTCCGCCTGCCGGCCCCGCGCCGCCTGAGTCCGGAGCTGGAAAAGGCACTGGAAAGCCGGATGAACCGCACCGGCCTCAAGTATATGCCGCAGGTGTTCGAGAACGGCTGGTACTGTGCCTGCGGTTCCTTCCACCCGAAGGAAGAGGACACGGTCTACTGCACCGAGTGCGGCTGTGACCGCATCCTGCTGCAGAACGCCCTGAACACCCTGCTGCAGCCCGGCCAGAAGGCCGCCCCTGCAGAGCAGGCCCCGGCGGCGGAGGCCACCCGCGTGGTGAGCGCTGCCCCGCAGGAAGAGCCGACCCGCATCGTGGCCAGCGCGCCGGTGCAGGCAGAACCCACTCGGGTCATCCCGACGGCCCGCCCGGCAGAGCCTGTCGGCGCTCCGACCAGCTTTGCACCGCCGGTGGAACACACCCCTGCTCCGGAAGCAGAGCCTACCCGGGTGCTGGATGCCGCCACCCGCGCGGCGTTCCCCGGCAGCGGTGCAGCGGCTGTGGATGACGAGGGCACCCGTGTGATGCCTGCTGCTGCCCGCCGTGCCGCCCCGGCCCGCCAGCCGGAACCCGAGGTAGAGCAGTACGATGAGGAGGACGATGCGGAAGAGAGCCGCGACGGCATTGCCGAGACCCTCGTCCGCTGGGTTCCGCCCATCACCGCCATCGTCTGCGCAGGCATTGCGCTGTGGGGCTTCGTCTATTATCAGTTTATGATGTAAATGAATGACGGAGGAGGCTGCGCTTCCTCCGTTTTTTGGTTGTACGAAGGAGAAACGTTATGCCTGACGAAGCACTGCAAACCGCTTTTGAGATCAAAACTACCTGCGATGAGATCAGCCGCAAGCTACTGCGCTGGCACTGGGAGAACAAGCCCGGGGAGCACAGCCTGGGAGCCCTGCTGGATCACATCCGCACCCGCCAGCAGGAGAGCCCTGAATATTATGACCGTCTGCCCGATCTGGCGGGCCGAAACAGCTGGCAGCAGCTGGATACCACCCTGTGTATGCGGGTACTGCTGGACCCGGAAAAGGATGCTGCCCGCCCGCTGGATCTGCTGGGCAATACGGAGCACCCTGCTGCTGCCCGCCGGGCCTGCAACGCGGTGCGCACCGCCCGCAATGAAGCGGCCCATGCCTCCGACCGCACGGCGGCTGCGCAGGCGGCGATCCTCTTCAACGAGGCCGTGGAAGCACTGGAAGAGGGCTATGCAGGCGCGCCCCTGCGCACCAGTGAGCTGGGCCAGTATTACCGGCTGGCTGAGGATTATCTGAGCCGCTGCGGAGCCAAAAAGCCCATTGCGTCGGCGGCCCCGGAAGAGAAAGCACCCCGCGCGGCAAGGTCCGGCCAGAACACTGCGGGCAGGAAAAAAGAGGGGACTTCCGGCAGTGCTTCCCGCCGCAGCAGCACAAAGCAGAACACGAGCGGCCGCAGCTCCGGCGGCAGATCCCAGAACCGGAAGCAGGGCAGCAGCCGGAACAGCCGTGCCCGGGCCAGACAGAAGCAGAAACAGGCCAACCGCACCGTTCTGCTGGTGCTGCTGGCGATCCTGGCCGTGGGTCTGCTGATTCGCGGCTTTACCATGAACTGGCAGTGAAAGAGTGAGGAAACTATGAAGCAAAAACTGATTTTTCTGGATATTGACGGTACTTTGCTGCCGCCCGGTGAGATGACCGTTCCGGCCAGTGCCGTGGAGGCCATCCGGCAGGCCCGGGCCAACGGCCACAAGGTGTTTCTGTGCACCGGCCGCAACCTGCGCATGACGAAACCGCTGCTTGCCTACGGTTTCGATGGCTTTGTCTGCTCTGCAGGCGGCTATGTAGGCTGTGATGGGAAAATTCTCGTGGATCTTCCCATGGAGCCTGCGCAGGTCGAGGGCCTGCGGGAGGTGCTGGGGCGTGCCGGTGCCGAGTGCACACTGGAAGCCCGGGACGATACTTACGGCGGCATCAAGATGATCGAGCGGTTCGCCCATTTGTTCCCCCGCAAGCCGGGGCAGCTGAACAGCGAGGCCGAGCGCTGGCGCAAAACGATGGAGTATGGCATGACCATCCGGCCCATTGAGGAATACCACGGAGAGCCGGTTTACAAGGTGGTGTTCATCGCCCCCAACGAGGCCTGCCTTGCCGAGGCAAAGCAGCTGTATGAGGATCAGTTCATCTTCTGCGAGTCCCGGCTGGGGGATACCCCGTCAGCCATCGTCAACGGGGAGCTCATCAACCGCAAGTTCAACAAGGGCACTGGCATCAAGGCCATCTGTGATGATCTGGGGTGTTCGCTGGCCGATACCATCGGCTTTGGCGACAGCGACAATGACCTGCAGATGACCGATGTGGTAGGCATCAGCGTCTGCATGGCCAATGGCTCTGACAACCTGAAAAAGCTCTGCGACCGCATCTGCCCGGCTGTGACGGAGGACGGCGTGGCAAGGGAGCTCAAAACTCTGGGCCTGATCTGAGAGCAGCCTTCCACAAAAGAAGAGATGATAACAAAAAATTCCCGCTCCATCGAGCGGGAATTTTTTGTTAGAGAGGTTTATTTCTGATGGACTGCCTTGTGATATACCGCGTAGGCAATCACGGCAGAGAGGGCCTCTGTGATCCAGAAGGCGTGCCAGACACCGGTAGGGCCCATGCGGCCACACAGCACCCACGCAATGGGCATGATGAAGATGATGTAGCGGCAGAGGGAGATGACCAGCGAGGGCACGCCCTTGCCCAGACCCTCCAGCGCGCCGGAGGAGGTGGTAGACACTGCCGAGACGATGAACCCCAGGCAGATGACCCGCAGGGCGGTCTGGCCGATGGCGATGGTCTCGGGGTTAGAGGTGAACAGACCCATCAGCGGGCCTGCAATGGTCAGGCAGAGCAGGGTGCCAATGGCCATGATCCCGGCGCTCAGGCCCAGTGTCAGGTTGTAGAGCCTGGACACACGGCCATGCTCCCGGGCACCGTAGTTGTAGCCCACCAGCGGGCGCATCCCCTGCACGATGCCGTTGGCCGGCAGGTAAAGGAAGGTCTGGAGTTTGTAGTAGATGCCCAGCACCGTCACATAGCTCTGGGAGTAGATCGCCAGCAGGCCGTTCAGGAAGGTGACCAGCAGGCTGGGCAGGGCCAGATTCAGGATGGCCGGTACACCGATGGCATAGAGCTTGCCGTCAAGGGCGGCATCGAACCGCAGGCAGCGGCGGGAGAAGCGGACGGCAACTTCTGTGGTGCAGTAGACATAGAGGTAGACCACAAGGGAAACGGCCTGCCCAATGCCGGTGGCAAGGGCTGCACCGGCAATGCCAAGGGCAGGCACCGGCCCAAGGCCGAAGATGAGGACAGGGTCGAGGGCGATGTTGGTCACGCAGCCGGTAATCAGCGCCACCATGGCAACGTTCATCCGGCCCACGGACTGGAAGATCTTCTCAAAGGCGAGGTCTGCCATGTTGACCAGCGAGAACAGGAACACGATGGTGGAGTAGGTCACACCCATGTCCACCAGAGCGGGATCGGTAGTGAAGCGGCGCAGGAAGCCGGGCATGATGGCAATGCAGAGGACCATGCCCAGCACGCCGTGCAGCAGGGAGAACATCATGCCGTGGGTGGCGGCCCGGTTGGCGTTTTCGTGGTCGCCTGCGCCGAGGTAGAGCGCGATCTGGGCGTTGATGCCGATGCCGAAGCCGATGGCCACTGCATTGACAAAGTTCTGGATGGGAAACACCAGCGAAAGCGCCGTCATGGCCTGCTCGCTGATCTGGGCCACAAAGAGGCTGTCCACGATGTTGTACAGGCTGTTCACCAGCATCGAGATGACGTTGGGCAGGGCCATGGAGAGCAGCAGCGGGAACACCGGTCTGGTTTTCATAAAAGTATCGTTCATTTTCATTGCTCCTGAGGGTCAGATTTGGATTTGAAGGCAAAGCAAAAGCCACACAATGGCTTTTGTACCATTGTGTGGCGAAAAGTTGCAGAATGCTGTAAAAATCCACACGATATTTTATTGGTTCAAAGATACCACATCACAGGGACAGTTGTCAAGGACTTTTTAAAATAAAAGTATGACTTTTTACAGTGGGCCCTTGCCCTTGACATGGGGCGCGGCGGCGGTAAAATAAGAACAGAACGCACAAAAGGAGGATCTGCCATGAAATGGATGATCGCGTCAGACCTGCACGGGTCGGCTTACTACTGCCGCAAAATGCTGGAGGCCTTTGAGCGGGAGGGAGCCGACCGGCTGTTCCTGTTGGGCGACCTGCTCTACCACGGCCCCCGCAACGACCTGCCCCGAGAGTACGCCCCCAAGGAGGTCATCCCCCTGCTGAACGGGAAAAAGGAGAAGCTGCTCTGTGTGCGGGGCAACTGTGATGCTGAGGTGGACCAGATGGTGCTGGAATTCCCCGTGCTGGCCGATTATGCGGTGCTTCCGGTGGGGCGGCGGCTTATTTATGCGACCCACGGGCATATCTATCATGTGAAAAATCTGCCGCCGCTGGCCCCGGGAGATGTACTGCTGCACGGGCACACCCATGTTCCGGCCTGGACAGAGTTCGGGCAGGGAAATCTTTACCTGAACCCGGGTTCTGTGAGCATCCCCAAAGAGAACAGCCCCCACAGCTACATGACCCTGGAAGGAAACACGATGCAATGGAAAGAGCTGGAAAGCAGCGCTGTTTTCCATGAACTGACCCTTTGATAAAGTCCCCCGGCCGGTTTTGCGGGCAGCTTGAAATTTGCCCACCGGTATGGTATGATAAAACTGAAAACAGATCGGCAAAGTTCCGCAGAGCAGTGCTGTGCGGGGCAGGAGCCTTTTTGTTTCTGCAATGAGTTAGCTAAAACTAACAAAATGACGAAAACAGCGGGCTGGACTTGTGCAGTTTGACAGGGGTGCCCGCAGATACAGTATGGAGGGGACAACAATGGTAGAAACGATCCTGAGGGTCGATGGTATGATGTGCGGTATGTGCGAGAGCCACATCAATGATGTGGTACGCAAGACCGCCCGGGTGAACAAGGTGACTTCTTCCCACACCAAGGGCGAGACGGTCATCGTCTCGGAGCAGCCGGTGGATGTGGAGGCGCTGAAGGCTGCCATTGCCGAAACGGGCTACACCGTGACCGGCGTGCAGACCCGGCCCTATGAGAAAAAGGGCTTCTTCTCGTTCCTGAAAAAGTAACAGCCCGGTGTTTCTGGCCGGGCTGATCATGCAAAACAGGAGGTATCTCGTTATGAGGATCTTGGTGTACGGCGCAGGCGTTCAGGGCTGTCAGTTGGCCCACAGTCTGGCACAGAACAAGAAAAATGTGGTCACTCTGCTGGCCCGGGGCGAGTGGAAGGAGGTCATCGACCAGAAGGGCCTGACCATCCGCCACATGCTCCAGCGGAAAACAACGGTGGATCGGATGCAGACAACAGATGTGCTGGCCCCCGAGGATGTGTATGACCTTGTGTTTGTCACGGTGCAGGCCGGGCAGCTGGCCGAGGTGCTGCCCATCCTCAAAGCAAACCGGAGCCAGTACTTCATCTTTGTGGGCAATGATCCCTATGCGCAGGAGATGCTGCAGGCCATGCAGCGCCCGGTGGATAAGATCGCCTTTGGCTTCCAGAACAATGCGGGCCGCCGGGAGCATGACCGGCTGGTCAGTGTGCACATGGGGATGGGAATGACCGTTGGCGGCGCAACCGCACCCCTGTCCGGCGCATTCCGCCTGCGGCTGCAGGCTGCCTTTGAGGGGACTCATTACAAGCTGACCTATTACAGCGATATGGACGAGTGGCTCAAGAGCCACATTGCCTTTATCCTGCCCTGCGCCTATGCCTGCTATGCGGTGGATGGGGAACTTTCCCGCACCACAGTGGAACAGCGCAGGATGATCGTGGATGCCGCCTGGGAGTGCTGTGAGATGCTGAAAGCGGCAGGTGTTCCCGTGAACGATGCGGAGAACACCGACCGCTACCGCGAGGGTACCAAACAGCGGAAAAAGACCGAGCGGATGGTCTACTGGATGGCGCAGACGGTCGTTGGGAAGTGGTGCATTTCGGATCACGCCATGCGTGCGGTGAGCGAGATGCAGTATCTGGATGAAGCGTTTGCCGCCCTGCGCGCCACCACATTGGTGGAGATGACTGCCTGGGATGAACTGCGCAGATCCCTGCCCAGAAAGAAGTAAGAGCCGGAAAATGTCCGGAGCATGAGAAAAAGCCTGTCGGTTTTTGCGCTGACAGGCTTTTTTCTATTGGTTCCGTGCCCAAAAGGCAGCAAGCTGCTGCTCCAGCTCTGTGGTGCTGCGCAGGTATTGGAGCTGGTGCCAGTGGCGGGGGAACAGGCGGGTGTATTCGGCGCGGGCAAAGCGGTCATCCAGCAGAAGCACCACGCCCCTGTCTTCCTGCGTGCGGATGACCCGGCCCGCCGCCTGCAGCACCTTGTTCATGCCCGGAAAGCGGTAGGCGTAGTCGAAACCGGTGCCGCCCGTCTCGTCATAGTAACGGCGCAGGATCTCCTGCCGGGGGTTCACCTGAGGCAGACCTACCCCTACGATGGCGCACCCGATGAGCCGGTCGCCCACCAGATCCACGCCCTCGCCAAAGATGCCGCCCATGACCCCGAAGCCCAGCAGTGTTTTTGCGGGGCTTGGGCCGAACTGTTCCAGAAAGGCCGCCCGGGCCGCGTCGTCCAGACCACTCTCCTGGGCCAGCGTCCCGATGTCCGGGTAACGGGCGGTGAAATCCTCATATACCTGCCGCAGATAGGCGTAGCTGGGAAAAAAGGCCAGATAGTTGCCCACCTTGGCCCGGGCCAGTGCGGCCAGCGCATCCGAGACGGCCTGCACGCTGGCCTCCCGGTCCCGGTAGCGGGTGGAGATGCCGGGCAGGCAGTAGAGCCCCAGATGTTCGGGCGGAAACGGGCTTTCCAGAGCCACGGCCCGGGCATCGGGACAGCCCAGCACGGAGCGATAGTAGCCCGGCGGGGTGAGTGTTGCGCTGAACAGTGCCGCAGTCCGCCCGGCGGCAAGGCTGGCATCCACAAAGGGGGCAGGGTCAAGGCAGAGCAGCTCCCATTCCAGCTCGCTGCCCCGGGCTGTCAGCTGGGTGACAAAATGCGCGTCGTACCGCTCTGCTGCCCGGGTGATATCCTGCACCGCAAAGTAGAGCTCGAGCAGCTGGGCGTGGGCATCGGCCTCCGGGTTGGCCTCCAGCCAGTCCTGCAGGGGGGCCTGCAGGCTGAACAGCAGTCGGAGCAGCTCCTTCGGCAGCTCTTGCAAAAAGACTGTGCCATCCCGCGCCAGCAAAGGCTCCGGCAGCGGGAAGGCGGCTTCTGCCGGTTCGGTGTCCAGAAGGCTGGTCTGTTGGGTGAGATCCTCTGTCGGCGATTCGGTGGGCGCTGAACCCCGGCGGGGGGCCAGCTTCGTTACCGCCCGGCGCGCTTCCAGAAAGCCCCTGTCTGCCTTTGTCAACGCGGTTTTCAGTGCGCTTTTTCCTTTGCCGATGGCCCGTCTGGCATCGGTCAGGCTGCTCTTGCAGAACCGCGCCGAGTACATGGCTCTGGCCCGGTCCGGCAGGTTGTGGGCCTCGTCGATGAGAAAAATGTAGTCGCCCGCCGCATCGAAAAAGCGCCGCAGGTGCACGGTGGGGTCGAACAGATAGTTGTAGTCTCCGATGACCACATCACACCACTCGCTCAGGTCCAGCCCCAGCTCAAAGGGGCAGACCCTGTGCCGCCGGGCGGTCTCGGTCAGGGCGGCCCGGTCATAGGGGACGGCGCTGTCCAGCAGGTCGGCCAGCGCATCCTTCAGCCGCTCGTAGTAGCCGTTGGCGTAGGGGCAGGCTTCCGGCAGGCAGGCGGGACGGCCCTCAGCATCCTTGCACAGGCAGGCCTTCTCCTTGGCCGAAAGGGTCACGCTGCGCAGGGAAAGCGCCGGGTCTGCCGCCCGCAGACGGGCCAGTGCATCCTCAGCAGCGGCCTGTGTCGTGTTGCGGGCGGTCAGGTAGAAGATCTTTTCCCCCTTGCCCTCGCCCATGGCTTTCAGGGCAGGAAAGAGGGCACTCATCGTTTTGCCGATGCCGGTGGGTGCCTGGCAGAACAGCCGGGTACCGCCCTTCTGCTCTGCCTTGCCCGCAGCACAGGCGCGATAGACCTCCCCGGCAAGGGCGCGCTGCCCGGGACGGTAGGCCGGAAACGGAAATTGCAGAGCCCCAAGGCTCCGGTTCCGGGCTTCCACCCAGTCCAGCTGCCGTCGTGCCCAGGGAAGATACTGTCGCAGTAAGTCGTTGAGAAACGCCTCCAGCTCAGCGGCGGAGAAGTGCCGGGTATAGCGGATGATCTCATCGGTGTCGATCTGGTAATAGGTCAGCCGGACATCCAGTGTTTCCAGCTCCCGCTGTTCGGCGCAGATGGCCCCGTAGACCATGCCCTGCGCCCAGTGGCAGGGGTTCATGTCCTCCGTGATGGCATCGGTGGGCGCGGCGGTGGTCTTGATCTCGTCGATGACCACCGTGCCGTCCTCGTCAGTAAAGATGCCGTCGGCCCGGCCCTCGATGGTGAACCCGATTCCCTCCATCGTCCGCTCTGCCGTGAGGAACACCTCGGCGGCGTAGCCTTCGCCCGCCGCCTTCTGGAGCCTGCGGTGGATGCGTGCGCCCTCGTTGGCACGGTCAAAGCCGGTAAAGCGGCTGTCGATACTGCCGGTGCGGAGCAGGAACTCCACCAGCTCCCGGACAGAGAGACGGATGGTTGGCATGGGGTTCACTTCCTTTCTCTTGAAATTCTGCGCTTCGGTCAGGTTGTACAGAGCAGGGCCTACCCGAGACCCAGGATCTTTTGACAATTTGCTGCAACAGCATTCACCTGGTCAAAATCCACGGCGGCCCGGTAATAAGTCTCCAGCTCATCATGGCAGTTCTTGGCCTGAGCCATCAGGGCGACAGCCTGGTCGATGAGCTCGGAGGCGGCACGGTCGTTGAAGCGCAGGCGGGCGCGGAAGCCGGACAGGTTCTCCCGGTCCACAAAGCGGGTGCAGCGCACGGCCTGCACGCCGGGCAGCTGGATGGGATGCCAGAGGTTGTCGGTCAAAAAAGCCAGCCGCAGGGCCGGGATGAAGATGTGGTCGATCTGATCTTCAGGGTGCATGGCGCAGGGGCAGGTGATGATGTGGTAGCCCCGGGCCAGCGCTTCGGCCCGGATGAGTTCCAGCAGCAGGCGGGAGACCGCCCCATAATCATCCCGGAATACCACATACCGGTCGGCCAGCGCTTCTACCGTGCCCCGGTAGAATACCATCCCCTTGGGGGTGATGGCTGAGAGCAGCCGCAGCTCCTCGCTGGCGGTGCCCTCGGTGCGGGGAAGCAGCCGGGTGCAGAGCCGCTTGACGTAGCGGCGCACCTTTTCAAAGTTGGCGCTGCAGGCCTCGGCCCGGCGGCTGTCCAGCATCAGGCTGCCCGCCGATGCGATATACCGGGCTGCCCGGCCCCGGAGGGCGGCATTCCGGGCAAACAGGGCCTTGACCTCGTCCCGGTGGGGAGCCAGCTTTCCGGCATCGATGGTGTGGTACAGGCTCACCACCAGCTCATCAGCCCCGGGCGCGTCCGGCTCCACAACATGGGGCGCGGTGGCATCGATGATGGCGCGTTTCTGGTCGAGGAAGATGACCCCGTCCAGACTGTCCGGGTCGCTGGCACAGTGGATCTTTTCGATGCGCTGGCCCTGCTGCTCGGCGGTCTGGGCCAGATGCTTCATCAAGGTGGATTTGCCGCATCCCGGCCCGCTTTTGATGAGAAGCATCTGCATCCCGGGCTCCCGGCGCAGCGGCTCAAAATAACCCTTGAAGCCCGCCGGTGTGGTGGCCCCCAGAAAGAAATCGGGGGAACGGCTTTGGATCGTTTTCATATCAGAACACCTCACTTTTGCTTTAGGGTATGCAAAAATGAAGGAAGATGATACTTGGACGGAGGGGTTAATAGGTATGCAGACAGACTTCGTTTATTTTATCCCGCAGGGCCACAAAATCCGCAAAGGCGGCGGGTTTGTTCTGCGCCTGCCGGAGCAGGGCGGCGGGGTGGAAGGTGCCCATGAACCATACGCCGTTCTTTTGCACAAAGGTGCCGTGCTCCTTGGTCACGGAGAAATCGGTGCGGATCATCCGCTGGGAGGCGATGCGGCCCAGGCAGACCACGATCTTTGGCTGCAGCAGCTTGAACTGTTCCCGGAGCCAGGGCATACAGGCCTCGCTCTCGGTGGGCAGCGGGTCACGGTTGTGGGGCGGGCGGCACTTGACGATGTTGGCAATGTAGCAGTTTTTGCTTCGGTCCAGATCGATGGCAAACAGGTATTTGTCCAGCAGCTGGCCGCTGCGGCCCACAAAGGGCAGGCCCTGCTCGTCCTCGCTCTGGCCCGGGCCTTCGCCCACGAACAGTACCTCGGCAGTCTGGACACCCTGCCCGAACACCACATGGGTGCGGTCAGTGCACAGCTCACATCTGCGGCAGGCAAGGCACTCGGCCTTTAATGTATCCCAATCCATAGCAGTTTGATCTCCTTGCAGCTGAATGATAATTTATTCACAAATAAAAAATGGTTTTCTCCTAAAATAATAGCACAAAAAGCCAATTTTGTCTTGAACTTTTTGCCGGGTGTGCTAGAATAAAAGAGAAAGGCATCCTTGTGTCCAACAGGCACCCGGATGTGAATATTGGATAGTTAATTCGGAGGTAATCAACAATGGCTGATATGTTCGCACCGCTGGTAGCACAGCTGAAGGCAAACCCCAAGACGATCGTTTTTACCGAGGGCAATGACCCCCGCATCCTGGAGGCAGCCAGCAAGCTGCTGGCCGAGGGCGTTCTGAAGGTTGTCATGGTGGGCAACGAGGCTGAGTGCAAGGCCGCTGCTGCCGCAGGCAATTTTGATATTTCCGCTGCTGAGATCATTGACCCTGAGAACTACGCAGGTTTCGACGAGATGGTGAACACCATGGTCGAGCTGCGCAAGGGCAAGCAGACCGCTGAAGAGTGTACCGCAATGCTGAAGAAGTCCAACTACTTCGGCACCATGCTGGTCAAGATGGGCAAGGCTGACTGCCTGCTGGGCGGCGCTACTTACTCCACCGCCGATACCATCCGCCCCGCTCTGCAGCTGGTCAAGACCAAGAAGGGCGCACACCTGGTGAGCTCCTGCTTCATTCTGGACCGTGACTTTGGCGAAGAGGGCCTGAAGCGCATTGCCATGGGCGACTGCGCTGTCAACATTGATTACACCGATACCGTTGATAAGGCTACCGGCGAGGTCAAGATCGCTGCATCCGCAAAGCTGGCTGAGGTGGCCGTTGAGACTGCCAAGACCGCAAAGCTGTTCGGCATCGATCCGAAGGTCGCAGTTCTGAGCTTCTCCACCAAGGGTTCCGGCAAGGGCGGCACCGTTGCTCTGAGCCATGACGCTACCATCAAGGCTCAGGAGATGGACCCCGAGCTGGCTGTGGACGGCGAGCTGCAGTTTGACGCTGCCGTTGCTCCCGAAGTTGCACAGGTCAAGTGCAAGGGCAGCAAGGTCGCTGGCCAGGCCAACACCTTCATCTTCCCCTGCATCGAGGCCGGCAACATCGGCTATAAGATCGCTCAGCGTCTGGGCGGCTACGCTGCCTACGGCCCCATCCTGCAGGGCCTGAACGCACCCATCAACGACCTGTCCCGTGGCTGCAACGCTGACGAGGTCTATAAGATGAGCCTGATCACTGCCTGCCAGTCCTAACTTTTATTCAGCACTCTGCCCCTTCTGGTGTAATGCCGGAAGGGGCTTTTGTTTTGCATGTTGTTTGATGGTTTTGCCAAAGGCTCCCCCTTTGGGGGAGCTGGCGCAAAGCGCCTGAGAGGGTGAGCCCGCTGCCGGGGCTTGCATTCTCTCCCGAAACATGCTATAATAATCAAGCACAAAATGTGCCATGCCGGACAGCGCCTGCTGCGTGGTTCGGCATACGGATGCGGGCCCTGTACGATGGGGCCGCTGTGAACCAGGTCAGGTGGGGAACCAAGCAGCCTTAAGCGGTGTGCCCCGTGCGTTTCAGTCAGCCTGCATCCGTATGCCGAGTTACGCAAGGCGGGGGTCAAACCCCGTCAGCGCTGCCCGGCTTTTTTGTTGAAAGGGGAGAAGCGGATGTATCGAGCCCTGTACCGCAAGTGGCGGCCCCAGCGGTTTGAGGATGTGGTGGCCCAGCGCGGCATCGTGACCGCACTGCGCAACCAGATCGCCACAGGCCGTGTGGGCCACGCTTATCTGTTTACCGGCGTGCGCGGCACCGGCAAGACCACCTGTGCCAAGATCTTTGCCAAGGCAGTCAACTGCCTGCATCCCCAGAACGGTGACCCCTGCGGTGAGTGCGAGATCTGCAGAGGCATCGACAACGGCAGCATTCTGGACGTGGTGGAGATGGACGCGGCCTCCAACAACGGCGTGGACGATATCCGTGATCTGCGTGATGAAACAGCCTACACCCCCAGCGCCTGTCATTATAAGGTATATATCATCGACGAGGTGCACATGCTCTCCACGGCAGCGTTCAACGCCCTGCTGAAAACGCTGGAGGAGCCGCCCGCCCACGTCATCTTTATTCTGGCGACCACGGAGATCCAGAAGGTCCCCGCCACCATCCTTTCCCGGTGCCAGCGGTACGATTTTACCCGCATCGGCCCCGAGGATATCGCCCAGCGTGTGGAGTACATCGCCGGGCAGGAGGGACTGGAACTGTCCGGCGAGGGGGCGGAGCTCATCTCCCGCCTTGCCGATGGTGCCATGCGAGACGCGCTGTCCATTCTGGATACCTGTGCCGGTGTCACGGCAAAGATCGATGCGGACGTTGTCCGCCGGATGGCAGGTGTGACCGACCGGAGCTATCTGTTCCATATTTCGGATGCGCTGGAAGCGCAGGATGCCGCCGCGGCACTGGCACAGCTGGCTCAGCTGCGCCAGCAGTCGGTGGATGTGAAGCGGCTGACCGAGGAGCTTATTGCCCATTACCGTGCGCTGATGCTGGCGGCCCTGCCCGGCGGGCAGGCACTGCTCTCGGGTGTATCCCCGGAAGAGGAAAAGCTCTATCTGGAAAAAGGCCCCCGGATGGGGCAGCGGGAGGCAATCCGGGCCATCCGGGCTCTGGGCAACGCTCTGGAGCACATGACCCGTGGCAGTGACCAGCGGATAGAGCTGGAACTGGCCCTGTTCAGCCTTTCGGAGCCGCCCCAGCAGGTGGCGGTACAGGCTGTGCCCGCCACCCGGCCTGCGATCCCTGCACAGGAGGCCCCCAGACCGTTTGCGTCGGCACCGGTCAAGCCTTTTGTATGTGCACCGGCGGCATCGGCTCCCGTGCAGGAACCTTCTGTGGAACTAGCACCGATGCAGCAATCTGAGCCGGAACCGGCACCTCAGCCCGTGGAACCGCCCAAGGCAGAAGCAGCAGCTTCTGCGGAAGAAGAGCTGCCGCCCCTGCCGGAGGAACCGCCGGTGACTTCGGAAGCTCCTCCCCCCTGGGACGAGCCGGCCCCGGCTGCGCCGCCGCAGAGAGAAGCGCCTCCGGCTCCCGCGCAGGAAGTGTCTGTGGCCCAGCCTCAGCCGGAGCCCAAGCCGGAATATACGGCTGACCCGGCGCTGAACAAGCCCCGCAAGGTGGCGGCAGAGGGGATCAATCCCTTCCCGCAATGGGCAGAGGTCATCAAGCTCCTGCAGGAGCAGGATCCCATGCTCTATACCTATCTGAAAAAGTCCAAGGGTTACTTTGATGGTACCCGGGTGCTCATCGATGGTGGAAAGACCTTCCGGGATTTTATCCGCGCCAACAAGGAAAGCCAGAAGCTCATTAAAAAGCTGATCGCGCAGGTGTCCGGTGTGGCGGTGCCCATCGGCCCCTATGAATCCAAGACGGTCAATCGCGCTTCGGCCAACGCCGAGGAATCCCTCCGCAAGCTGGAACAGCTGGGGCTGGAGGTGTCGATTGAGGATAGTGAACGCAAAAAACGATAAATAAAAGGAGAACCAACCATGAAAGCAAGAATGCCCGCAGGCTTCGGCCGCCCCGATATGAACTCCCTGATGCGTCAGGCCCAGAAGATGCAGGAAGATATGAAGGCCAAGCAGGCAGAGCTGGAAGCTGCTGAGTACACCGGCAGTGCATCCGGTGAGATGGTCACTGTGAAGATGAACGGCAAGCACGAGGTGCTGAGCATCACCATTAAGCCTGAGGCCGTGGACCCCGATGATATCGAGATGCTGGAAGACCTGGTGGCTGCTGCCGTTAATGCAACCGTCAAGCAGGTGGATGAGACTGCCGAGGCCGAAATGGGCAAACTGACCGGCGGCCTGAACATTCCCGGTCTTTGATCAAAGTGGAGGAGCACCATGGGTTATAATGCAGCCCCGCTGGAAAAGCTGATCGAAGAATTCAGCAAGTTCCCGGGCATTGGGCGGAAGGGTGCGACCCGGATGGCCTATCAGGTACTGAGCATGTCGGATCAGGATGCCGCCGCACTGGCGGGTGCGATTCAGAACGCCCACACCAAGCTCCACCGCTGTCGTGTCTGCCAGAATTATACTGAAGCCGAGCTCTGCCCCATCTGTGCCAGTGCCAAGCGGGACCGCTCTGTCATCTGTGTGGTGGAAACGCCCCGTGACGTGCAGGCATTTGAGCGCACCCGGGAGTACCATGGCATGTACCATGTGCTCCACGGTCTCATCAGCCCCATGGATGGCATCGGTGCCGAACAGCTGACGGTCAAGGAACTGCTGGCCCGTCTGGGGGACGGTGAAGTGAAGGAAGTGATCATGGCCATGAACCCCACCGTTGAAGGTGAGGCAACGGCCATGTATCTGGCAAAGCTTATCAAGCCCTTGGGCATCAAGACCACCCGTCTGGCCTATGGCCTGCCCGTGGGTGCCAGCTTGGAGTATACCGATGAGACGACCCTGTACCGGGCGCTGTCCGGCCGGGGAGAACTGTGATCATTTGTATTTCAAAGCCCTGCGTTTGCGCGCGGGGCTTTGTGCTGTTTATGGGATAAAAAAGAAACACCCGGCCGGGGAAATGAAACAAATTCAAGAAATATAGAAAAAACTCAAAAAAGATGCAAAAAAGTGTTGACAGAAGGCTGGGGATGTGGTATTATACTTGAGCGCCAAGGGCCGCCGGAAAGAATGACTTCTGAAAGCGGCAGAAGCAAAGCGAAAGAACCAATATGGATACGTTGAAAAACGAGCCACAAGTTCGAAAAGATCGAAAAGCTTCTAAAAAAGTGCTTGACAAAAAATCACTTCTGTGGTAAAATAATCAAGTCGTCAGCCGCTAAGGCTGAGGCGCACAGGACCTTGAAAATTGAACAATATCGAAAAACTTGTAACGGAACCTATTTTCGTGTTGGAAAAACACGTTAAACAATTCCAAACAAAGTAATTCACACAGGACGCAAGCGATTGCGTGCTGAGCGAAGAAGATTTAACACTTTTAAGTGATAAATATCATTTATAAAGAGTTTGATCCTGGCTCAGGACGAACGCTGGCGGCGCGCCTAACACATGCAAGTCGAACGAGCGAGAGAGAGCTTGCTTTCTCGAGCGAGTGGCGAACGGGTGAGTAACGCGTGAGGAACCTGCCTCAAAGAGGGGGACAACAGTTGGAAACGACTGCTAATACCGCATAAGCCCACGGCTCGGCATCGAGCAGAGGGAAAAGGAGCAATCCGCTTTGAGATGGCCTCGCGTCCGATTAGCTAGTTGGTGAGGTAATGGCCCACCAAGGCGACGATCGGTAGCCGGACTGAGAGGTTGAACGGCCACATTGGGACTGAGACACGGCCCAGACTCCTACGGGAGGCAGCAGTGGGG